>Ga0172381_10000013_pt1 | contig 206942 bp, 210 predicted proteins | sample Leawel6488metaG_FD_119754 | JGI IMG/M metagenome (GOLD analysis project Ga0172381, IMG submission 119754) | Leachate microbial communities from a municipal landfill in Southern Ontario, Canada - Leachate well 64-88 metaG | ecosystem: Engineered > Solid waste > Landfill > Unclassified | place...
AGTTTTTTGCGTTCGTCTTCGGAAAGGGTTACGATGTATTTCGTCATATCCAACTTCCTCATGTGGAATATGAAACTAATGCATCAAATATTTTACGACATTACATTATTGACATGACACTAGTGCCTTGGCTGTCCGTATTTTATAACCCAGACTGGAGGCAGGAAAACACGCTTCCAGCGTACGTTCGAACGGCGGGGTTCACATGCGATCCCGCATTTCCGGGAGGGGTTGCTGCCTGTTTTGAGAGGTATTAATCTCCGGGATGTTCTCCGCAAAAAATTCTGCTGATGATACCAGATACCAGACCAAGAAGCACTTAAAAACAGCTTGGAATCTTCGCCATCACCCCGAACACCCTCCAAGTGAGTACTTGGGTCAACCCATCACAAATGTAAAGGTACTCGTCGCTTTGCCTGAACGGTTTTTGAGACACCCGTCGGTTTCCTGATGTTCCCGATGTCCCGGGTCTGGTGAAACCCTTTACAATTTTTGGGTATATTGCCGCTATTGCAGAAAGACACCCTTCATGGTAATTTACACAGGGGATTTCACCAGAGCCGGTCTCCCCGTTTCGGGCACGAAGTCGAAAAAAGAGGGTTATTTATTTGCGTGGGAGAGGATGTGGGCAATCTCCGGGACGATGAGCGTTTTCGTGGCGAGAGTTACTGCCGGGGTGGAACCAGGTATGCAGAAGACCACCCGGCCACGGATTGTTCCGGCGATGGCCCGGGAGAGCATCGTGGAAGTCCCGATCTCGTCAAAGCTTTTCATCCGGAAGAGTTCTCCGAAGCCATCGATCTTCTTTTCCAGGAGGGGCGTGACCGCCTCTATGGTACAGTCATCGTGCGTCAGACCGGTACCGCCATCAATGATGATACAATTGCAGGTTTTGAGAGCCTGGTACAGCTCGAGCCGGATGGCTTCGATCTGGTCGGGAATCACTGCATAATGCCGGACCGGGATCTTTGCTTCGGCAAGGATCGCCTGGATGGTCTTCCCGCTGGAGTCTGTTTCCTGTGTTCGGGTTGTGGAAACGGTGATCACTGCACCGGTTATTGGGACGGGTTGGACGTGTTCCTGTTTCATAATGATAAATGTAGTGGAGATTACTCATTAATAGAAGTGTAAGATCCGTTGATATCTCGCTTTTTTGAACTCTTTTTATAAAAATAAGGCTACCCCTTCATTTCCAGTGGAGATTTTATCCTTCCTCCGGCTTGTTTTGCATCCAATTGGGTATGATAACATGGCAGACCCGGCACTTTGATACCTTATCTTGTTATTTGGGCGGTTCTCGTAGTCTGTTTCCCCGATGATGTCAAATGACACAGGTAGCATCCGGGATGTTGTCTCTTCCTTTACCAGTACCACTGCCGGAATCATTTCAATCATCTTAAATAGATCAAAAATCAGATTGAAGATGACTATTTTCTTTTGAAAGATTAACAAATCGGTAAGGTATCTTTCAAACTTTCCACACGAAACAAAGGGGGGTCCCTGTTATCTTCCATTTGCGGCGGAGAAATCCGGATCTCTTTTACGAAGATTATTCGAATAAGTAAATCAAAGATAAAAATAAAAAAACATGAATCGCAATAATTTCGGGTTATTCTCCTTTTAAAGCACTTTGCCTGGTCTTTCCAGTGGAAACGAAGGGGTTTATAAAGGGAACGAACCACGTGCTTTTTTAATCTCATCCGGCTAAGACTCAGCTCCACGAGTAATCATGCCTGAAACAGAAGACCCCTCAACCGGACTATTTATAAAATATTTATCCAATAACCGGATATTCCGAGACCGAGAAGTGCTCCGGCACTCGTACCGGCCGCAGATACTCCCCCACCGTCAGCCCCAGATCGATACGATCGCCTCGATTCTTGCCCCTTCTCTCAGGAACGAAACCCCGTCAAATATTCTCATTTACGGAAAAACGGGAACCGGAAAGACTGCAAGCGTACGGTACGTCGGTTCGGAACTCGAGAAAGTCAGCAGCACGATGGGGACAACCTGCCGGATTGTCCACCTCAACTGCGAAGTGATCGATACACAGTACCGGGTCCTTGCCCAGATCGCCAAGTGTATCGATGGTTTTGAAGAAGCATCGAGCGACAAGACCCGGCTCCACATCCCAATGACCGGGTGGCCCACGGACCAGGTGTACTCCGAGCTCAAGAACCAGCTTGAAGCTGGCGGTGGCGTGCTCGTCATTGTGCTCGACGAGATCGACAAGCTGGTCAAAAAGAGCGGTGACGATACCCTGTACAACCTGACCCGGATCAACTCCGATCTCAAGAACTCCAAGGTCAGCATTATCGGGATATCCAACGATCTCAGCTTCAAGGACTTCCTTGACCCCCGGGTCCTCTCCTCTCTTTCGGAAGAGGAGATTGTTTTTCCCCCGTACAACGCGCCGCAGCTCGTTGATATCCTTGCCCAGCGCGCCGCCGGTGCATTTATTGACGGTGCCATTGCCGAAGGGGTCATTCCGCTCTGCTCGGCTCTCGCTGCACAGGAGCACGGGGATGCGCGCCGGGCCTTAGACCTTCTCCGGATCTCCGGGGAACTTGCCGACCGGGACGAGTCAAAGCAGGTGACCGAAGAGCACGTAAAACAGGCCCAGGCGAAGATCGAGACCGACAGTATGATCGAGTGTATCGCGACGCTCCCCACCCAGAGCAAGCTGATCCTCTTTTCCATGCTGACGCTGGAACACAACAACCGTTCCGTTTTTACCAGCGGGGAGGTCTCCCGCATCTATCAGGCTATTGCCCCCTCCATCCAGCTCGATATCCTCACCCATCGCCGGATCACCGATCTCATCTCGGAGCTCAACATGCTGGGTGTGATCAATACCCGGGTCGTGAGCCGGGGCCGGTACGGGCGCACGAAAGAGATGTGGTTTGATGCCAATACCGACAAGATTCGTGAGGTTGTGCTCAAGGATCCACGGCTCACCGGATTAAAAGAGCCCACTATAAATCCGATAGAGTCCAAATGGTTTTAAAATAACAGTGGAGTGACGTGAGATGGATGATAAGGATCTCGAACTCCTCCGGATTCTTGAGGAGAACAGCCGGCTGTCTGCGCAGGAAATCGGGTCGATGACCAACCTTACCCCGGTAGAGGTAGAGGCACGGATACACGTTCTTGAGGAAAACAAGATTATCCGCAAGTACACAACCGTCATCAACTGGGAAAAAGCAGGGCACAGCGAGGTCTTGTCCATCCTTGAGCTCAAAGTGAGCCCCGAGCGGGATTTCGGGTACGACCGGATTGCCGAACGGCTCTCCCGGTTCAAACAGGTGCGGACGCTCCGCCTTATCACCGGTACCTATGATCTCCAGCTGATGGTAAGCGGGAAGGACATGCAGGAAGTATCCCGGTTTGTCTCCGAGCATGTCGCCCCGATGGACCGGATCCGCGAGACGGCAACGCACATTGTCATGAAGTCCTACAAGGAGAATGGCAACACCCTCTTTGAGCAGCAGGAAACCGAACGCCTCCCCTACTCGTTTTAAAAAGGTGAGCTGATTTGAGAACATTTGTCTCTGAACGTGCGCAGCAGATCCCACCATCAGGAATCCGGAAATTTTTTGATCTGGTTCTCACGATGGAGGACGTGATCTCCCTTGGTGTCGGTGAGCCCGATTTCAGGACCCCGTGGAACATCTGCGAGTCCGGGATCTATTCCATCGAACAGGGTGTAACCTCCTATACCTCGAACCGGGGGCTCCAGACGCTCCGCGATGCGCTCTCGGCCCACCTCGCGAGCCGCTACCAGCTCAACTACTCGGCCGATGAGGAGATGGTGATCACCACCGGCGTGTCCGAGGCGCTTGACATCGCGATCCGCGCTATCGTTAACCCCGGCGACGAAGTACTGATCGCCGAGCCCAGTTACGTCTCCTATGCGCCGTGCGTCACACTTGCCGGGGGTATTCCCGTATCGGTGGAATGTACTGAAAAGAATCATTTCCGGCTCAACCCGGACAAGCTCCAGGAAAAGATCACGGGCAGGACAAAGGCCCTGATCATCAACTTCCCCAACAACCCGACGGGTGCGATTATGAACAAGGAGGATCTCGAACCCATCGCGGATATCGTGACCGACCGGGATCTCCTGCTCATCAGCGACGAGGTCTATTCCGAACTCACCTATGAGTCCTCCCACGTCGCCGCTGCCACGGTAAAGAATCTCCGGGAACGGACGATTACCTTAAACGGGTTCTCGAAGGCCTATGCGATGACCGGCTGGCGGGTGGGATTCCTCTGTGCGCCAAAGGAGCTCTGCGATGCGGCGCTCAAGATCCACCAGTACGTGATGCTCTGCGCCCCGGTGATGGGGCAGGTCGGGGCGCTCGAAGCACTCCGCTCGGCCGAGGATGAGAAGGCCAGCATGGTGAACGAGTACCGGCTCCGGCGCAACATGTTCGTTGCCGGTCTCAACAAGATCGGTCTCTCCTGCCACGTGCCCGAAGGGGCATTCTACGCGTTCCCCTCGGTGAAAGGGACCGGGCTCTCCGATGTGGAGTTTGCCGAGCGGCTGCTTAAGGAACAGCGGGTTGCCGTGGTGCCGGGCAGCGTCTTTGGGAAGGGCGGGGACTATCACCTCCGCTGCGCCTATGCGGTCTCAAGAAAAGACCTCACCGAGGCGTTAAGCCGGATGGAAACCTTCGTCAACGGTTTGTAACCCGGGGAGAAGGCCGGGAAAAGCTGGCCGGTCCCCCCCAATTTAACGATCCGGTTCTTCCCCAAACGCTCTTTTTATAGCAGTCATGATTCATCCAGCAGTATCACTCAGGGCAGACTTTATTGCCCTACCCGCCCTACAGTATGTGATACTCCAATGAGCTGTACTATTATCGTAGGTGGATTTTTTGGAGATGAGGGGAAGGGCAAGATCGTTGCCCACATCGCTCATGCGGATGAACCTGTTATCATCTCCCGCGGTGGTGTCGGTCCGAACGCCGGTCACACGGTTCAGGTCGGCGACCATGAATACAGTGTCCGGATGGTGCCATCCGGCTTTGTCTATAAAAAAGCGAAACTCTGTATCGGCAGCGGGGTTCTTGTCGACCCCCGTGTCCTCAAGCACGAGGTCGAGACACTGGGAGTCCAGGGCCGGATCTTTGTCGATAAGCGCTGCGGTATTATCACCGAGGACCATATCGCCCGTGACAAGGGCAGCGCATTCCTTTCAAAGAAGATCGGCAGCACCGGCTCCGGGTGCGGGCCGGCCAACTCCGACCGGGTGATGAGAACCTCCCCGCAGGCAAAGGACGTCCCGGAGCTTGCCGAGTACCTGATGGATGTCCCCCTCGCCCTCAACACCGCGATAAAGAACGGCCAGACCGTTCTTCTCGAAGGGACCCAGGGGTTCGGGATCTCACTCTATTACGGGACCTACCCGTTTGTCACGAGCAAGGACACCTCCGCCTCCCAGATCGCTGCGGACAACGGTGTCGGCCCCACAAAAATTGACGATGTCATCGTCGTCTTCAAGGCCTACCCGACCCGGGTGGGCGAAGGTCCGTTCTCCACGGAAATGACCTCCCAGAAGTCGGATGCAATGGGCATCCAGGAGTTCGGCACGGTCACCCACCGGAAGCGCCGGATTGGCGGCTGGGACGGGCAGATGGCCGGGTACTCTGCCATGATCAACGGCTGCACGCAGGCAGCAATTACCGGGATCGATCATATCGACAAGGCCTGTTTCGGGCTCACCGAGTACAGCAAGCTCACCAAAAAGGCAAAGGACTTCTTAAAAACCGCGGAAGATGACATCGGCTGCCCCGTCACGCTCATCTCCACCGGGCCGGAACTCACCCAGATTATCGATATCAGGAAAGAATACGCATGAAACGTTCGCTCATGGACATCCTCTGCTGCCCGGTCTGCAAAGGCGACCTCGTGCTCCGGGTAGATACAGAAGATGAAAAAGAGATCCTTGAAGGCAACCTGAACTGCGCTGCCTGTCATGTGGATTATCCCATCCATGAGGGGATCCCCAATCTCCTTCCCCAGACTCCCAAATAACCGGTGATACCATGAAATCCCTGCTGCCATTTGAACTTCTGGCGGTTACGGATATTCCGGCCGGAGACGGTGCAATGACCGAGGTCTATCTCAACCGGTCGAGCATCAACTCCATCGAAGTTCCAAAGGAGAATGCGCATGTCGAGTGCGGGAGCACCCTTAAGGTCAGGTTCGTGAACCGGGGTGCTCCCATCCATATCACGGCATCGACCTCCAATGCCGGCATGTTCACGGATTTTTTCCACGAGAACATGTACGTGATCGATGAAGTAATGCTCGGTATACCGTTACGGAAGGATTGCGCCCCGGGCTTTTTTGATATCGACATCATCGCCGGTTATGGCGCGATGAAGGCCGCCCTGCGGGTCGAAGTCATCGTAAAACCCAGCCGGGGAGAAGAGGTTCTGGAGAAAGAACCCCCCGTCCAGCCCAAAGCCCACGGCAGGCCGCACCTCCTGATGGTGGCGATGGCGATTGGTCTTGTCCTGTACAGCACCTGGTACTACACCAAGATCGAGTTCCTCAACATCGCGGCATTCATTGTCCTTATTGTCGGTGCACTGTTCGTATGGTACCGACAGACCTGATCCTTGCCGGCGCAGTTCTCTTCCTCGCGCTTGCCGTCGACCGGCTCATCGGCGATCCGCACTCGGCATACCACCCGGTCGCGCTGCTTGGCCGGTTCATCGGCTGGTGGGGTCAGCCCTCGCGCTATTCCCCCCGCGTCCAGCGTGCGGCCGGTATGTTCTTCTGGCTGGTGACGGTCTGCATCTTTGGTCTCCCGTTCTTCCTGTTCGGGACGTACGCCCCGTGGCTGGTCTTTCTTATCGGGGCACCGTTCCTGCTCAAGTGCTGTTTTGCCTGGCGATCGCTTGAAGAGCACGTGCTCGGGGTGGTTGCCGCTCTTGAAAACGGCGTGGAGGCAGGCCGCGAACGGGTGAAACTGATGGTCTCCCGGGAGACGGCACAGCTCGATGCCGAACACATCCGGTCTGCCGCGTACGAGTCCATGACCGAGAACCTCACCGACAGCATCGTCTCCCCTCTCTTTTACTTCGCGCTGCTCTCCCTCTTTAGCCTCGGGCTTGTTGGGGCGGCGGTTTTCCGTGCAGCAAACACGATGGATGCGATGCTCGGGTACCGGGACGAGCGGGCCCGGCTCGGCTGGTGCTCCGCCCGGATGGATGATCTCCTCAACTATATCCCGGCCCGGGTCACGACTCTCTTCTTACTTGCATACTTTGTCACGCAGGGAACGTTCTCTTCCGCGTGGCAGGTGATGCGCCGGGACGGGAAGAAACGCCCGGGCTTCAACGGCGGTATCGTGATGGCGGCGATGGCCGGGGGCTGCGGAATCTGTTTTGACAAACCGGGAGTCTATACAATCGGAAACGGGGAACGGTCGCTTGAAGCAGGCGGCCCGGCAATTCTCAGTGCTGTCAGGGCAGTCACACTATCGTTTGCGGCAATAACTGCAGCTACACTTATTTTATTGGCATGGTTGATCCATAGTACTGGTATATGAAATTAGAAGAACTGAGATTTGGCACTGAGCTTCTCAAGCGCGGCTTTGCATCCATGCAGAAGGGGGGCGTGATCATGGATGTGGTGAATGCCGAGCAGGCAAAGATTGCCGAGGCAGCCGGTGCAGTCGCAGTCATGTCGCTTGAGCGGGTGCCATCCGATATCAGAAAGCAGGGCGGAGTCGCCCGGATGGCAGACCCCCAAAAGGTCCAGGAGATCATCGATGCGGTTTCGATTCCCGTCATGGGAAAGGTCAGGATAGGCCACTTTGTCGAGGCGCAGGTGCTCGAAGTACTCGGCGTCGACATGATTGATGAGAGCGAAGTGCTCACCCCCGCGGACGAGGAATTCCATATCGATAAGAAGCAGTTCAAGGTCCCGTTTGTCTGCGGTGCGCGGAACCTTGGCGAGGCGCTGCGCCGGGTAAATGAAGGTGCAGCGATGATCCGTACCAAGGGTGAAGCAGGGACCGGAAACGTCGTCGAAGCCGTGCGCCACATGCATGCAATCATGGGCGATATCAGAAAGGTGCAGGGCATGGACGAGCAGGAACGGATCAGCTATGCCCGGAGCATCGAGGCCCCGGCAGAGCTCGTCATCGAGTGCGCCACCCGCGGCCGGCTCCCGGTCGTAAACTTCTCGGCCGGCGGTATTGCCACCCCCTCGGATGCTGCGCTGATGATACAGCTCGGGGCTGACGGTGTCTTTGTCGGGTCAGGGATCTTCAAGTCCTCGGAACCGGAGAAGATGGCAAAGGCGATCGTGGAAGCGGTCAACCACTTCAACGATGCAAAGGTAATCGCGAAGGTCAGCACGGGCCTTGGCGACGCGATGCCGGGCCTCGATGTCCACACACTCAGGGCCGATGAGGTGTTGCAGACCCGTGGACGTTAAGATCGGCGTGCTTGCGCTCCAGGGGGACGTGAGCGAACACATCGACGCCTTTTCTGCGGCGCTCAAAGGACGGGGCTGCGGGAAGGCATCGGCCGTTGTCGAGGTCAGGAGCCCGGCGGATCTATCGGGCTGCGCAGCGCTTGCGATCCCCGGCGGGGAGTCCACCACCATCTCCCGGCTGATCGACAAGAACGGCCTCTACGAGCCGATCCGCACTTTTAAGGGCGGGATCTTTGCGACCTGCGCCGGCATGGTGCTGATGGCGACCTCGGTTGCCGACCCCCGGGTGCACACGCTCGGCCTCATGGACATGACCGTGGACCGGAACGCATTTGGCCGGCAGAGGGAGTCATTTGAGGCCGATATCCCGGTCACGGGGCTTGACGGTGGCCCCTTCCATGCGATCTTTATCCGGGCCCCTGTTGTGACCGCGGCCGGGGCGGATGTGCAGGTGCTTGCGACACTGGATCAGGGCATTGTTGCGGCTGAGAAAGGCAGGTACATGGCGCTCGCCTTCCACCCTGAGCTTGGCGGGGGTCTCCGGCTCCACGACCGGTTCCTGAAAAATATTGGGATCTGATCTTTTTTAGAATCTTAACGTCTGGTGAACCGGTTGCGGGATGGAGTATTCCCGGTGACTTTGCACCCAATGTCATCTTTTGATCTGACGTTGGGTGTAGACACCGGACTTTAGGTGCAAGCGTGTAGTGGGGGATAATGTTATAATCAACCATCAATCAAAGCGTTACTTATGGCAATAATCAAACTGCCATATGGAGACTGTTCATTTACTACAGAGAAGCTAAAGAGCTACATTCGAGAATCCGAGAGATTACACCATCCAAGGTCAGACAAATTGCAGATGGTCTGAACCCCCTAAAAAACAAAGTCTGGATTACTGGTTGAGAGTAACATTACCAATCCCAATATCATAGATCTCGGGAAACGCGGTCTTGTCAAATTAAAAGTTGATGAGCATAATGATCAGTAGAAATTCAAAACAAAAAGATAATAGCCCTCGAAAATACACGGCTATTAATAAATCACATTGCCTGTTTGTGATTACATCCGTGAGAAATATGCTCGATTTAACCGAAATTCAACACCAATTAAGTCTAGCTTACATTCATGCAGTTGTATCCTATGCCGGTTGCGCATGGGAATCCACAAATCACCCATACGTTGATGGAAAAAAAATCGATGGAAGGATATTTGCCTCTATTAATTATGAGGATGGTATCCATGACACCCATCCAGAGTTGAGGATACAAGCTAAATCTACAAGGCAAGCACAACACCAACCGGACGACAATCACCGATACATTCACTACAGTCTTGATAAAGCGACATATGAAGAATTACGAGAACCCAACCATTCCTTGATATTATTTGTTCTTTTTGTGCTTCCAGAAGATTTCGATCAGTGGGTAGATCATTCAGAGAATGAATTAATTGCAAGAAAATGCGCATATTGGCATTCTGTCAAAAATTGCCCGGTAAGTCAAGGGAGTAGAATTATCAAAATTTCCCGTGACCATATATTTTCACCGGATCAAATTAAGGATTTAATCTATAAAGTTGCAAGGATGGAGGAAATCCCCAATGGGTGCGATTGATATTATGCGAAATTCCTCCATGGATAAAATTCTACGCTCAATAAAGCCGGATAATGTTGAAGGTTACATAAGTACAAAGAAAAATTATTTCAAAGATTTTGGAAATGACGTAATTTCTATATACCGAAATAAAGATGATAAAAACCTCCAGATAAAGATTCCATTACGACGCGAGTTTTCGGATTATTCATTATTATTAAATGACACAATTGGGTCTATTGCTATAATTGAAAAACGAAATGCTTTGGAGATTGTAACTAATTTAAAAATGGATCATCCATCGGACATAATTAGATTTAGATTGCATGGGGAAGAGACCAAAGATGGCACCGCTCCATTAAAATCGGGAGCTGCGTTGTACTCAGGAGCTTTAGATATATTACTAGCTTCGGCGTTTGTTATAGAAAAACCAGAGCGTAAAAAATACACTCATCTAAAAGGTGTTGCCTCGTTAATCGAACAATGCAGAATTGGGCAGACTGAATTTGGAAGTTACTCTGTTCCATTGATCTGTCCACTATTTAAAAAAGATAATAAATCAATTAACTTCCTTAAGTGGGATGATAAACCAGAAAATACTTTCACTCGAAAAGTTACGACCCAGTTAATGAAATCATTAAATCATATCGTCGATGCTATTTCAAATGATAAAACTGAAAAATTGATGTATCCATTAAAAGAAGATATAATTATTAACTCAAAATTGTATGTCGCCTTAACAGAAATGCGACCTAAATATGAAAAATTAAGTCTAGATATTAAGTCCGACTGGTTAATTGAACCCCCAAAAGAGAATGTTCGTCAAATCGTTTCAATCAATAACGACTGCTTTAAAGAAATTGAGAGAGTTGCAGAAGTATTTACTCCAGAATCAGAGAGTGGATTACAAGTCTACTATGCCCAAGTTGTCCAATTGAAAGATCATATGATAAGCGAGAAAGAGTATGAGTTCAACAAAGGTCAAATAGGAGTTACTGCATTGGTTCCCGGAGGGGAGATAGTTCGAGCAAAATTAACCCTTGACGAAGATGACTATAAAAAAGCATTAAAAGCACATAGTTCAAGAAAAACAGTCAAAATAAAAGGTGTTCTGAAAAGGGGCAAACGAGATCATCACATTATAGAAATAGAAAATTTTGAAATAACCGAATAACTATTTTTACCTTCAAATCGCCAGCCCGAACATTGTTTCCCGCCGCTTCCCCATCAGATAAATTGGAACTCCTGTCATCTCATCTGGTGTTAATCCACAAATTCCCTGCTGATTCCGGCCCTGATTAGGATAATCGGAATTTCACCCAACTAGATGTTTGGTGTAAGTCTTTTGTTTAGGTGCAGAGCAGGGTTTAGGTGCAAAACCATTCCCGGTGAAACCATTTTATGCCCGGCCAGGGTATGTTCCTGCATGGCGGGAAGGGTTCAGCGCCGGAAGAATTCACGGGTTTTCCCGGCAGAGGATATCCAGGAGATGCTTCTTTTAGCCTTGAAAAACCACGAGGATTTTGTCCTCGCCCGGGAGCCCCGGCCCGGCGAGATGGCTGATCCGGAGACAGGCCCGGTGATCCACGTCATGACCGGGAACCTGATTACCTCGTGCAGGCTGAACGGTATCAGGGGCAGGGCCCTGTTGTACGAGGATGAAGGGGCGCGGATCGTGACCATCAGGGAAAAAGATCTGGTATCCGGCCTGGAAAAATAAGGGGGACCTCCCCTGCCGGGGTGGCCGGATCAGGGGACGTTATGTGCCGTTCGGGTTGGTAATCCGCCCGGTAAAGAGGATGGTGCCGGTGTCGTTGTCCTGTATCAGGAAGAGGAACGGGTGATCCGCCCGGAAGACGGGTACCGGTTCTTCATAGCCGGGAGCTACTGCCAGGGATTTCATGACCACACCTGTTGCCGCAGCCGCTTCTGTGCCCTCCTCGTTTGTCTCGATGTAGGCCTTGTGGACGACATCGCTGATGTACAGGTCCTTTGTCCCGTCCATCCCCGAGAAATCCGCATTGCCGGAGAAGGCCGTGGGCATTCCCATGGCGGCAAGCGTCCCCGGGAGGGAGTACTGCGTCTCGACCTTGAACTTCGGGATGTATACCTTCACCTGGCGGGAGAATGCGGACTGCTCCAGCGCTGAAAGGTTGGCCGGATCAAGGTACGGAACCGCTGCGGAGAGACTGTTTCCTCTGGGGAGGAGGATCACCATGGAGAGCCCCTTCCCCTCCTTTGCCGTGTAGGGCAGCGAGATCATCTGGAGGTCCGCGGTCGCCGCGTACGGGTAGGTGGCGTCCTCACCGGTCTGCTGCATCATTTTTACCGTGACCTGTGAGCCGTCAGGAGTGGTAAACGGGGCGTCGGCGGTCTGGTTTGCATCGAACTGCTTCTCCCAGGTGCCCTTGAAATAGACGGCGTTTGTGATCACGAGCCTTGTGAGGGCATCGATGGATCCTTCGGGCAGCAGGTCCAGGATTTTATTGTTTGTCTTGTCGGCTACCCAGGAGTTGATCGTCTTGCGGGAGGCCTCGGGCTGGTTAACAAAGTCCAGGTTTGTCGTATTGGCCCCGTAGTACTGCTGCGCGGTCGCGGTGTATGCAGGGAGAAAAACGTAGGTCTTCTCTGCCCAGAGGGCATTTGCGGTACTCAGGGTATACCCTGCATCGCCCGCATTGATCGCAGCGTTTTCCGCGGCATACCCCTCCCGCATAACGGTCTGGTTTGCCGGGAAGAAGAACACGGACCGGATCTCGTCTGCGGTAGTCCCGCGTGCCCCCTCGTACGTGATGGCAAGGGCTGATGAGATGGAGAACGGCGAGAAGAAGAGGTTATGTGTGGCATCTCCCGCTGCGAGCTGGTGGTACAGGCTCGCAGAGAACCGGTTGTTCGCTTCTGCGACGCTGGCAGCGGAGCTCGTGTTGGTGGTGGAACCGGCCGGAGTGGCGGTTACTGTTGGTGAGATGTTTCCGGATCCCTGTCCTGCCTGCGCTGAAGGGGTCGTGGTGCATCCCGCCACGAGCACGAGAAGGATGGCGAGGGAAGAAACAAGGGTAAGAATACTCAGGGTTCGGCGTTTCATGGCAGAGTGTGGGAAGGCATGAACATTAAATCTGGCGATAATTGCGGATATTTTCGCAGTTATGCACCGTGCCTGCAGAGCTGCTTTACCGTCAGTCTTTTCTCATCGCCTCTGCTTTGAGATCCTTTGGCATCAGCTCGATTGCGTACCGCAGCGCCGTCCGGGGCATGACCTTTTTGTTGCGCATGACATACGCGAAGACCTCATCTGTATGCTTACGGCTCGCCTCTTTGAGGAGCCAGCCGTACCCTTTCTGCACCAGATCATCGGAATCGGTCAGGAGGAGGTCGGCAATTTCCATGGCTTCGGAGAGAAACTTCCCGTGTTTAGCCGGGACGATCAGGGAGACTGCCGCCGCCCGCCGCATCCAGCGGTTTTTTGACTGCGCCCAGACCTTAAGTTTCCCGATACATTCGGGGTACCGTTCAAAAAAATCACCCAGAGCATGGTTGCAGAACCCGTCGCACGAGGCCCAGTTGGTGATGTAAGAATCGATCCAGCGCCGGAAAACGGAGAGATCCTTTTTGTCGAACCGGTCGGAGAGGGCATGCGCCCAGTGCGAGACGATAAAGGTCTCCTCTATATAGCCGGACCGGTAAAGCTCCTCGCAGAGTGCAAAAATATTCTGCCTGTCACGGTCTTTAATCTCTTTCCAGTATTTTTTTGCAATCGCCATGACGGTCGCTGTTTTCACGCCGTAGCAGCAGATCTCTTCCTTGAAAAACCGTTGGGAAGTTTTCTGGATCTGCGGATCGGCCTGCGCTTCGAGATCCTGCCGGATACGTACGATGATCAGGTCCATGACAGTCTATCGGGTGGGTAAGGTGATAAGTGATATGAATTATTTTTGACATAAATCACTTGGGTGCCCTCCTCGTAAAAACCAAAAAAATCGGAGAATACTTATCCCAATCCAATAATCCCCCCAATTAATCGCCAGATTAAAAGAGAAATATTTATTAACAAAAAAACAAAACAAAATTTGGATCGCATATGGCAATAGATCAGACCCAGGTTGATAACTATGTTACTGTTGCATCGGATGATGATCCGGCAATCAAGTTAAGGAACCTGGAGCAGGAGGTCAATCTTATTAAGACCTCCATTAAACGTCTCCTGCTTGACCTTCGGGAGCGTATGACCGAATTTCAAACCCCCCCGGCCCAGTACGCATTTGGGAATGCATTTCCCGCAGCAAGGAATTCCGATGTGGTGGAGGCAAAGAAAGCTGCCCTTGAAGCACGGGAGGCGGCCCTTGAGGCCCGTGAATCCCAAATCGACGTAGTAAAAACAGCGGAGGAGACCGGCCCGAATAAAGGATCTCCTGCGGAAAAAGCTGTGCCGGTTACCGGGCCGGTTCTTGATGGCAATACATCTTCGGGCGAACGGGTTCCCCCTGCAAAAGGGGACACGCTGTTCCCCCCCTCCCTGCAACAGCTCCCGTTTCCTGCACCTCCCGAGAAACCCAATCTCCAGAAAGTGTACCGGTTATTTACCTGGACGGACAAGGTGGTTAAAAAATTCGGACAGGATCGTCTCGAGATCATGCTTGAATCCTACCGGGTTATAGGGTATATATCCGTGAAATCCAAGGAGGAAATTCTTGGGATCGTCCGCCTTATGCCGGTGGATCTGGGTGTCGCGCACGAAGTGAGCGCCGGCGAGTATGTCTCTGAACTCTATACACTCAAGCGCATCCTTACACCGGATGATACCTCTCTTGACCGCGATATGATAGCGGTGTTAATGGACCAGCGCAGACAAGTGGCCATCAGGACTGAAGTACCTCAACCGGAGGAGTGTCTTACCGAGCCCCGGGCTCCACCTGTTGAAAATCCTATTTCGACAAATATGGGATCAAATATGGACTGGATGGATTTCCAATCCTGAAACCAAGGTCGGGTTTCGGGATATTTTTTATTTTGGGGATTCCCCCGGAATGCTCGCAGGGGTTTCCCGAAAAGCCTCTCTAAAATTGAGGTAGTACGATGCTACTGCTGATCATGAGGGTTCGGGTGCCGGAATTACCGGCATCAACTGGAAGGTGTCTCGTCCGGGAAGGTCTCCCCCTCACACCGTTTGTTTTTTCTTGCCTTTGTCACACAAGTAAGCGGCCAGCCTGTGCTGATCGGATCCTGGGAACGGGGAAGTGATGTCATCTGCCGTGATGCGCACCCCGCTTGCAACCTCCAACACTTGTCGAACCTTCCTGAGCAAAAAAAGGGTTTTTCTACATCCTCGTTAATTTTTCCGGATCTCTGCGCGGAACCGGTGGAGAAGATCGTACAGCATCAGCCGTAACTCGGCACCGATATCCTCCCATGATTTGGGGGATGTGACCGCCGGCGAACCGGTTGCAGAAACGGTTTCCCCGGCGACTTCCACATCAGACTGATCGCGGAGCTTCGCTTTGGCCCAGAGATCGCAGATGATCTCGTAGTACCCGGCCAGAAGCACGATGATAAAGACAATTGGCACGATTACAAACGAGAGCAGCCAGAAGTAATGGTAGATGTTGTTCCCGGTGGTCGAGTCGACCCATTCGAAGACCCGGAGCACGAACGCGATGATAAAGACGCTGCCGATCGCCTTGATGACCGGGGCCGGTAGGTTCAAGGGAAAGGGAAACGCCCCGAAGATATCCGCGACAAAGATGATGATCCCGATGAGGAGCAGCAGCCAGAAGTTCAGGTTCAGGAAATCGACACCCGAGTGGTAGAGCGGGCTGTTGACGTAATAGGTCAGGATGTTTGCCAGTACAACGATGATCAGAAAACAGATGATCCCGATCATCCGCGAGACAAAGACCCACCCGAGCGAGTGCTGCTTGTTTGGCCACATAAAATACTCACATCAAGTGTATTTTCTACTATTTGGCGGCAGGGTATAAAGTCCTCGTGCAAAATCCCCACGGGCAAAAATTCCTTTGCCGTTCCTGCACGATGGATAGGATATGCGGATCAATTTCAAGCGGTACGCACTCTACCTGCTCCGGTGGCAGGCCAGTACCCCCATCCTTGCAGGTGTCGGCATTCTTCTTGCTGCAATGGGCCAGATCGTCGCCGCGATCGTTGCAAACCTGATCGGCGGCCTGATCTTCTTCTTGAGTCGACCCGTTCATCTTCACGTCCCAGTCGCTTGCGGCACAATGGGAGGTCAAAGAGAATATCCGTTGCGTAGACTGCGGCACAATCGCCCGGGGCTACCGGCTCGTCCGGTCCGGGGACTACGACAAGAGCACCGATCCGGCGCCCGAGTTCCGGTGCGAAGCATGCTCGAAAAAGAAAGCAGAGGCGCTCAAGGACAAGGGTGTCAGGGTGGAGTGACTGGTCACTAAAAAGACCGCCCGTTCCCTGCGCGATCCGGTCTGCCGGTTATCTTTTTTAGAAATTTTTACGGGACATTGTTCAGAAATTGGTGTGCATCATTTTACATAAAATATCAACAATGTATAAATATGTACAATAACAACCAAGTCTAAGCATTTATACCGGCAGTCAGCAGGATCGTTCCTGATCCGTGCAGGACTGCTCGTACCTGTGCCGTCCCGGGGCAGGAACTTTCACACCTCGTTCCTGCCTGGGTAGTTACAAAACCCAGCAGTTGGTGATGCCGATGGGATGGAGACGGATATAATTCAAAACACACTGAACCTGAATCTTGGACCCGATGAATACCTGACCGCGACAAGCGACCAGCCAAAGCCGCTCGTGATCCCGCTTTGCGCCGAGCTGCCGCTGCCCCGGTGCTCCCCGCTCGATGTTTTCTTAACAACCCGGGCGGGAAACGGGTTCCTCTTAGAATCCATGGAAGGCAGCGAGAAGATCGCACGGTACTCGTACGTGGGGCTCGATCCCGCGTGCGTGATAACAATCGGCCGTGAAGTAACCGTGACCGGCAGCGACGCGTTTGTCGCCATCGCCCGGGAACCGGAAGGGAAAAACCCGGTCGATAAGATCCGGTCCATCCTCTCACGGTTCAATTACATCAACCTCAAAGCCCCGCGATTCTTTGGCGGGATGGTCGGGTACTTCTCCTACGATATCGTGCATTCCCTTTTCGGGCAGGTCCCGGATCACCGGAACAGTACTCATCAGGAAACGCCTGATGCCCGGTTCATGCTCACGAAAGACTGCATTGTCTTCGATCACCTGGAACGAAAACTTTTCATCTTCTCCAGCCCTTTTCTGACCTACGACACCGACCCGGCCACGGAATACCGGCGCTGTGCCGCACACATCGCGGAGCTGGCCGGACAGATCGCATCGATCAAAGAAACGCCGAAAACACCGGGCGCCCCGGGACAAACCGGAAATAAAATTTCTAAGAATTTCCCAAAATCCGGGAATACTCCAGCGGTCACGGACAACACCGGCCGCGAAGCGTTCATGCATGCGATCGAAGAGATCAAAGAGCACATCGTGGCCGGGGATATTTTCCAGGCCGTGCTCTCGCGGAGGATGGAATGTGAGGTCGCGTCAGATCCCTTCCCCATCTACGCGGCGCTCCGGACGATCAACCCGAGCCCGTACATGTACTTCCTCGATTTCGGGGACGAGCAGGTGATCGGTGCAAGCCCCGAGATGCTCGTGCGGGTGGAGAGACGACGCGTGACGACCGTCCCGATTGCCGGCACCCGGCCCCGGGGCCAGGACAGGAGCGAGGATAAAAGGTTCGCACAGGAGATGCTGCTCGACAAGAAGGAGCGGGCCGAGCACACGATGCTTGTCGATCTCGCGAGAAACGATGTCGGCCGGGTCTGCAAATTCGGCTCGGTCGAGGTCACCGAGTTCATGGGCATCGAGACATTTTCCCACGTCCAGCACATGGTCTCGACCGTGCAGGGGACGCTCATGGACCATCTCGACTGTTATGATGCACTCAAATCCTGCTTCCCGGCCGGGACGGTCTCGGGCGCCCCGAAGATCCGGGCGATGCAGATCATCCGCGAAACCGAACCGGACGCACGCGGGCTTTATGCGGGGGCAGTCGGGTATGTCGGTTTCGACCGGAACCTCGAATTCGCCATCGCGATCCGGACCGTGATGGTGAAAAACGGCCGGGCCTCCATCCAGGCCGGCGCCGGGATCGTGGCGGATTCGGTGCCCGAGAACGAGTGGACCGAGACCGAGAACAAGGCCGCAGCGATGATGCGGGCAATCGAACAGGCAGGGGTTGTGCCATGAACTCCCCGACCGTTCTCATCGTGGACTGCTTCGACAGTTTCACGTTCAACCTGTACCAGCAGGTAGGAAAATTAGGGGCCCGGCCGGTTGTCGCAACCTGCGACACGCCTCTTGAAGCACTCAAAAAGATCCGGTGCGACCGGATCATCCTCTCGCCCGGACCCGGGACACCGGAGGATTCCGGGGTCTGCCTCGAAGTCCTTGACACGATGAGCCGGACGATCCCGACCCTTGGTGTCTGCCTCGGACACCAGGCCATCTGCACCGCGTTTGGCGGCCGGGTCGTCCGGTCCGGGCACCTGATGCATGGCAAGACTTCGGAGATCACAAGCGACGGGAAGGGCGTATACGAAGGCCTGCCCTCCCCGTTTATCGCCACCCGCTACCATTCGCTCGTGGCGCAACGGGACACGCTCCCCCCGGAACTGGTCGTCACCGCAGAAAGTACCGATGACGGTTTTGTGATGGGTGTGCGGCATACGAAGTACCCGATCGAAGGCGTGCAGTTCCACCCGGAGAGCATACTCTCGCACGATGGCGATGCGCTCATGAAAAATTTCCTGTTCGGACAGCGGACGGTGGGGGCATGACCATGAAAGAGGCGATTGCCGCCGTGATGGGGATGAGGGACCTTGCACCGGAAGAAGCGGCCGCCGTCATGGATACGATCATGACCGGCCAGGCAACGCAGGCGCAGATCGGCGGATTCCTTGCCGGGCTCCGGATGAAAGGCGAGACCCCGGAAGAGATCGCCGCGTTTGCCCGGGTGATGCGGGAGCATGCGATCCGTGTCAGCCCGAACGTTGCCGGGACGCTCGTCGATACCTGCGGGACCGGGGGCGACGGCTCACAGACCTTCAACATCAGCACCGCCGCCGCCTTTGTCGCGGCAGGAGCCGGTGTCCCGGTCGTCAAGCACGGCAACCGGGGCGTGAGCAGCCGGTGCGGATCGGCCGATGTGCTCTCTGCGCTTGGGGTTACGATCGGAATTGACCCGGCAGCCCAGGCAAAAATTCTCCGGGATACCGGGATGGTCTTTCTCTTTGCGCCCAGCCACCATCCGGCCATGAAGCATGTGATGGCCGCTCGCCAGGAGCTCGGGTGCAGGACGGTCTTTAACCTCCTTGGCCCGCTCGCAAACCCGGCCGGGGCTGATGCGCAGGTGCTCGGGGTCTACGCAGAAAACCTCACCGGAACCGTCGCGGAAGTGCTGCACCTGCTCGGCGTTTCCCGGGCGATGGTTGTGTACGGCAGCGGGCTTGACGAGATCACGGTCACGGGCGAGACAAACGTCACAGAACTTGATCGTGGGAACATGAAGAAGTACATCATTTCACCGGAGCAGTTCGGCCTTGCCCGTGCCGCTCGGGCCGAACTTCTGGGCGGCGACCCGGAGGAGAACGCACGCATCATCCGCGCCGTTCTTGCCGGAAAAAAAGGCGCCGCACGCGATGTCGTGCTCATGAACGCCGGCGCTGCGATCTATGTCGGCGGCCGGGCCGGGACACTTGCAGAAGGGATCCGGCTCGCGGCAGTGTCCATCGATTCCGGGAAAGCAAACGGGAAACTGGATGCACTTATTACTGCAACACGGGGTGCGGCATGATCCTTGACGAAATACTTGAACGGACAAAAAAACGGGTGGAGAAACTCCCCGCGACATTCCCGGAGCCGGTCGGGTTCCGGCATGCAAGCCTTGAAGCGGCCATCCGTTCGGCAGAAAAAAAGAACCCGGTGATTGCGGAGATCAAGTGTGCTTCGCCATCCGGCGGGGTTATCCGCAGGAACGTAGACATGGCAATGATGGCCGGCGTTCTTGCGGATGGCGGGTGTGTCGGGATCTCTGTTCTTACCGAGCCGTACTTCTTTGGCGGGTCGGGCGCGGATATCGCCCGGGTCAAGGAAGCGGTCAGCGTGCCGGTGCTGCGGAAGGATTTTGTCATCGACATGCGCCAGATTGATGAGACAAAATCGCTCGGGGCGGACGCGGTGCTCCTCATAGCGGGCGTTCTTGGAGACCGGCTGCCGGCATTTGTCGATGCCGTATATGGAGCCGGCCTTGAACCGCTCGTGGAAGTGAGGAACTCCCGGGAGATCGAGTGCGCCCTTTCGACACGTGCGCAGCTCGTCGGGATCAATAACCGGGACCTCACTACCATGACCATCGATCGGTCCACGACCCGGAACCTTTCGAAAAAATTACGGGAGAACAACCGGCTGGTTGTATCGGAAAGCGGTATGCGTTCAGCTGACGATATCCGTGAACTCCGGCCATACTGCGATGCGTTTTTGATCGGGTCGTCGATCATGGCCGACAAGAGGCCCGATAAAAAACTGGAGGAGTTCGTGTGCGCGTAAAGATCTGTGGGATAACGAGAGTTGAGGATGCAGTATTCGCGGAAAAGGCCGGGGCCGACGCGATCGGGGTCGTCATGTGCTCGCCGACCTCTCGCCGCTCGGTCTCAGAATCCCGGGCCCGGGAAATTTTTGGTGCGCTCGGGCCGTTTGTGACCCGGGTCGTTGTCACGCACACAGAATCAAAATCCGATCTCGAAAAAATTCTCGCGCTCAAACCGGACGCTATCCAGATCTCGCACCCGTTTGTTTTCGAAAAACCTCCGGGCGTACGGGTGCTCCGGGTGATCGGGCGCGGGGACAAGGTGCCCACTGAGTGCAGCGCGGTGATCGTGGACGAAAGCATGGGCGCTGGCCGGCTGTTCGACCGGGCATTTGCCCGCGAAGTGGTAAAAACCTCAGCGGTGCCGGTCATTCTGGCCGGCGGGCTCAACCCCGAAAATGTGGGAGATGCGATACGGGAGTGCCGGCCCTACGCGGTCGATGTCGCAAGCGGCGTCGAGACAGAGCCGGGAATAAAAGATCACACAAAAATTGCAGCGTTCATTGCCGCTGCACGGGAGGCATTATGACAGGAAAAGGACGGTTCGGGAAGTACGGCTGGCAGTATGTCCCGGAAACCCTGATGAACGCACTCATCGAACTCGAAGACGCGTACACAAAAGCAACGCACGACCCGGCATTCGGGCGCGAACTTGCCGCGTACCAGTCGGAATACGCGGGGAGGCCCACGCCACTCACGTTCTGCGAAAATATGTCCCGGGACCTTGGCTTCAAAGTCTACCTGAAGCGCGAAGATCTCGTGCACGGCGGTTCGCACAAGCTCAATAATACGCTCGGCCAGGCGCTCCTTGCAAAACGGATGGGAAAGAAGCGGCTGATCGCCGAGACCGGCGCCGGCCAGCACGGGGTCGCAACCGCGATTGCCGGGGCTGCTCTCGGGTTTAAGGTTGATGTCTTCATGGGCGAAGTCGATACGAAACGGCAGGCGCTCAACGTCTTCCGCATGGAACTGATGGGCGCGACCGTCCACCCGGTGACATGCGGGACAAAGACACTCAAGGATGCGACAAACGAGGCGCTCCGCGACTGGGTGGCTAACGTAAACGACACCCACTACCTGATCGGATCGGTCGTCGGCCCGCACCCGTTCCCCTCAATCGTCCGGGATTTCCAGTCTGTGATCGGGCGCGAGGCACGCGAACAGATCCAGAAAAAAGAGGGAAAGATGCCGGACGCGATTGTCGCCTGCGTTGGTGGTGGGTCGAACGCGATCGGGATCTTCCACCCGTTCCTTGCCGATGACGTGGAGCTGATCGGCATCGAGGCCGCGGGAAAAGGGCTTGACACGCCGGAGCACTCCGCAACGCTCTGCGCCGGGGACCCCGGCGTGCTGCACGGCACGCTCTCGTACCTGTTGCAGGACAGGGACGGCCAAGTGCTTCCCACGCACAGCGTCGCAGCCGGCCTCGATTACCCGGGCGTGGGCCCCGAGCATGCAATGCTCAAGGACTCGCACCGGGTTTCATACCATGCCGTGCAGGACCCGGACGTGCTGGACGCGTTCCGGTATCTCTCAAAGAAGGAAGGGATCATCCCGGCGCTCGAATCTTCGCATGCGGTCGCGTATGTCCTGAAAAACCGGGACCGGTTCGATAAGGGTGATGTGGTGATCATCAACCTGTCAGGCCGGGGCGACAAGGATGTCGCCGGGATCGCACCGGCCACGGAGGCGGCATGATGGGACGCATTGAATCCGTTTTTGAGAAAAAAGGTACTACCGCCTTCATCGGGTTTGCCGTGGCCGGGGATCCGGACAAGGAGACATCCGTCCGCATCGCAAAGGCGCTCATCGATGGCGGGACCGACATCCTTGAATTCGGCGTGCCGTTATCGGACCCGGTGGCAGACGGCCCCACCATCCAGCGGGCGGACGACCGGGCGCTTGCGGCCGGCACCAAGCCCGATACAATCTTTGCCATCGTCCGGGAGGTCCGGGCATATTCAGAAGTCCCGATCGTGTTCCTCACGTATTACAACACGATCTACCGGCGGGGGATCGACAAATTCTACCGCGAGGCACACGAGGCCGGCGTGGACGGGATTCTCGTGGCCGACATGCCGGTCGAGGAATCCGATGAGGTTGTCGCGGTCGCACAGAAGTACGGGATCGACCCGATCTTCCTGATCACGCAGACCACGATCGGTGAACGTATGGACACGATCGTGAGCCGGGCACGCGGGTACCTGTACCTCGTCGCGGTGCTCGGGGTCACGGGCGCACGCCGTACCGTTTCACCCGAAGCACTTGAACTCCTTGCCCGCGTAAGGAACCACACGAGTCTCCCGCTCGCTCTCGGGTTTGGGATCTCGACCCCCGAACATGCAGCGATCTGCCGGAAGGCCGGGGCCGATGGCGTGATTGTCGGGAGTGCAATTGTGGATATTGTGGAAAAGAATCTTGGTAATCCTGCCGCGATGGAAAAGAAACTCAGGGGATATGTCGCTGAAATGAAAAACGCAACAGGGCCGTGAGCCGGGCCGTCGAACAGATGGTCTCCGTCATCATCAGTCCGATCTTTTTTTAATGCGGGCCGGTAATAATCTATCCGGTCAATATCATGGTTTCAAAAGTTTTTGTATTCCTTATCCTGGGTCTCTGTCTCGGCGCCGGCCTTATCGTCGCCGGTTGTACCCAGTCGTCCACGCAGGCATCGGTAACAACCACAACTCCCGCCGCACAGGTATCGCCAGCGGGACAGGCCGGTATGGCAAACCCGGCCTCGGTCAACTGCGGCAACATCGGCGGGACAACCGAGATCAAGACTAACTCTGACGGCAGCCAGTACGGCATGTGTACCTTTACAAACGGTACGACCTGTGAGGAATGGGCGCTCTTCCGCGGCGAAGGCTGCAAGGCCGGCGCTGAAGTAAGTGTGGCACCAACCGGCGCTCCGGCAAATCAGACCGGCATGGCAAACCCTGCATCCGTCAACTGCGTGAACATCGGCGGTAAAGTCGATATCAAGGACAGCGCGGCCGGCCAGTACGGCATGTGCACCTTTACGAACGGCACCACCTGTGAGGAATGGGCGCTCTTCCGTGGTGAGGGCTGCAAGGCGGCAAACGTAACCGCATAAGCGGGATCAAATTCTTTTTTTTATCGGGCATTCATCGTCACAGGATTCATCCCGCAATTCCGGAATTTTCTGCGGGCATACATGGAATAACCGCACAAAAAAAGAGGTGTGCAATAAAAAAATCAGAACTCTTCTGCGATCCCGTATCCCCATGAGTAGAGCTGGGCAACGGGATCGTTTTTCGGGAAGAGATTGCAGAGAAGACCCCTGCTCTTTAAAAACCGGTCTGCCATTGAGGCCGGCAGCGGGATAATCTTTTCTTTGACGGTCCTGCTGTTGGACCAGAGATGGAGATAGTACGTGATCCTCTTATCCGGATCGGCTGATACATGCATGTAGAGATCTTTTCCGGTTACCTTTGCCTCAGATGCGTCAGAGACCGGCCGAGCTGCAAGATAAAGACACTCGTCATACCGCGTATTGACGGTCGTCTTACGGCTGCCATCATACAATGTCTGTTTCATTTTCATTACCTGCCTGCTGTTTTCCGGGATCATTCCCCAATGATCCCGGTTTTTTATAACGGACAAACAGCACCAAGCCCGGGGCGATACCTTGTCGAAGGGTAAGGAGATCTCCGTTCTTAGTCGGGGGACATCTCCACAGGGAACATGGGCCGGCCCAGTTAATAAGTATTTTTATTTTTATAGCACTAATTGTGTAAAAACTTTAATATTTTCATAAAAGAGAGAGATTCCCGTATCAGTCATGCAGTTCCCGGAGCACCCGGCAGTCCTCGCATTCCCGGCACTCAAACTCCAGTGTCGAATGCCCGATCCTGAACGGTTCGAGCCGGTGCTTGAGCTCCGCCTTGATCTGTTCAAGGGTATCGGGATCGGTCTCGCAGCAGTACACGTGGGCGTCGAGCACGTTGATGTTCGAGCAAAGCGTCCAGAAGTGGACGTTGTGGACACCGGATACTCCGGGCACGGATTCCATCGCCGCGATCACATCCCCGACCGCAATATCCTTTGGCGCGAACTGGAGGAGGATCCGGAACGCGTCGTGTAAGATCGATATGGAAGAGACGAGGATCACGACCGCGATGATGAGACCGAGCAGCGGATCGACAAACGTCTGGCCGGTAAAAGCGATCCAGACCCCGGCCGCGATCACGGCCACCGAGGAGAGGGTGTCGCCAATGACGTGCAGGAACGCACTCTTAACATTGAGATCGTGGCTACCATGCAGGAAGTATGCAGACGCGATGTTGGCAGCAAGCCCGATGACCGCAACTACGAGCATCATTGTGCTGTTGACCGGATTGGGATGGGAAAACCGGTCGATCGCTTCCCAGATGATGATACCGCTGACCCCGATCAGGAGCAGGCCGTTTACAACGGCAGCCGCGATCTCGACCCGGTGGTAGCCGAAGGTCTTTGTGGGTGTCGGCAGCCGTTCGGCAATGATCATGGCGCCCAGCGAGAGCATGAGCGCGACGACATCCTGGAGCATGTGGGCGGAATCGCCCAGAAGGGAAAGGGATCCGGAGAGCAGGCCGCCGATCACTTCGGCAACAAATATTATTGCCGTAAGAACGATGGCAAGTTTCAGCGGTTTTTTGTGTGCGTGATCGTGATCGTCCATGGTATTTTCACTCCAGCAGGGCGGCCGGACTAAAGAGTATCCTGTTTGCAGGTAGTATCAATTTTATAGGTAATAAGCCGGAACGTTACGGCAGGGACAGGTAGTATCCATGAAGAAACCACAAGAGCCGGAGAATGAGATCTGTTTCTGCCCGCTTTTCGGGCTGCTCGATGTCATCGCCAAAAAATGGGCGCTTTTGATCATCGCGATTCTCGGGAACGAAGGATCGAAAGGCTTCAATGAATTAAAGAACGAACTCGACGACATCAGCCCGAAGTCGCTCTCGGACACCTTGAAAAACCTGGAGCGGATCGGGCTTGTGGACCGGAAATGCCTGCCGACCTCGCCACCCACAACGCAGTACTCGCTGACCGGTGACGGCCGGGAACTGCGGGGGCACTTAATCCCGCTCCTTGTCTGGGTCTCAAAACGAGGGGCAGAGGATCTTCCCGGCTGTCCGATCCGGATGCGGAACACCGGTTCCAGGAAGGGATGATGGTGAACGCAATCGAGACCGTCGGCCTGACAAAATATTACGACAAACTCTGCGCAGTGGACCATCTGACGCTCTCGGTGAATAACGAGATCTTCGCGCTCCTTGGGCCGAATGGCTCCGGGAAGACGACATCGGTTCTCATGCTCACGACCCTGCTCCGGCCGACCGAGGGGAGCGCTGCTATCTGCGGGCACGATGTCGTGCGGGAGGGAGAGGCCGTACGAAAAAGCATAAGTTACGTACCGCAGGATATGGCCGTCGACATCAAGCTGACCGGGCGGGAGAATGTCCTCCTCTTTGCCCGGCTCTACGGGATAAAAAACCCGAAAGATAAGACCGACGAAGTGCTCGCGATCATGGAACTGTCTGATAGGGCCGACGACCTGATCCGGACGTACTCGGGCGGGATGCGACGGCGGCTCGAACTCGCGCAGGCGCTCGTGCATGAGCCCGAAGTCCTCTTCCTGGACGAACCCACCATCGGGCTCGATGTGGCGGCAAGAAAAAAGATCTGGGAGCACATCAGAATGCTGCGGAAGAACGGCATGACGATCTTTGTCACCACGCACTACATGGACGAGGCCGACCAGTTCTGCGACCGGGTCGGGATCATCAGCCGTGGCGCGATTGCGGCGCTCGATACGCCGGCCGCGTTAAAGGCACAGCTGGAAAAAGATGTGATTACGGTCAGGGTCTCCGGCACCCCGGGTCCGGTAGATATTCCCGGCGTCCACCTTGTCGGCCGGCTGGATGACGAGATCACGTTTGCCGCGGACAACGGGCGGGAGGCGATGCCCCTTCTCACCCGGGCGCTGGAAGCGCAGGGGGTTAAGGTCACGTCCCTTTCCATGCGGGAGCCGACGCTTGACGATGTCTTCCTCCATGCGGTGGGGACGGCCGAGGAGCCCGGGCATTTTGATTTCCAGCAGTTCAGGACAATGTTACGGAGGCGGAAATGAAGGGTATCCGGGAATATATAACAAGGGACATGATCAAGTGGTCACGGAGCCCGGTCTCGGTCGTGTCCATGCTTGTCATGCCGGCAGCCTGGCTGATCTTTGTCGGCCTTGCCCTGCCGGTCACGTTTACCGGGAACTACCTGGACTTCATCGTGCCGGGCATTCTGGTGATGACCATGCTCTCGTCCTCGCTCAACGGCGGGACGCTTCTGATGTTTGACAAAATTCTTGGCTTCTTAAACAAATTTCTCGCCCTCCCCTCGCCCCGGGAGAGCATCCTTCTCGGGAAGATCCTCTTTATTACGATCCGGGGCGCGATCCAGGCAACGATCATCCTTGTCATCGCTGTTCTCATCGGCGCGACCATCCTCTCACCGGCCCAGTACGGGATGATCTACCTGATCCTCCTGCTCTTCGGATTTTTAATGTCAGCGTGCGCGACGACGATTGCACTCTACCTCAGCGACCATGACTCGTACGCGGCGTTCAACACGATGATTGTCATGCCGCTCTTCTTCACCTCAAGCGCACTGATGCCCTATGATGTGATGCCGGCATGGCTGCGGACGATCGCTCATCTCAATCCGTTGAGCTACGCGATCGATGCGGTCCGTGCAGCAGAGACCGGGGTTCTCCCGTTCATGCAGATCGGGCTGCTCATCGTTTTTGGCGGGGTCGTGATCGTAATCTGCATGCAGATGTTCCGGCGGGTGACGGTGTAACACAGATTGCCGTTGCCAGCCCCAACCTGGGCGAATGAAGTTGGACCCACCGGGAGCTGCTCCATTCTCATCAATATTTGTCATGAAAATTTTGAAAACTTCAGTCGATAGAGCAGGCAAATGGAAATTCGAGTTTGGAGTGCAAAATTTTCATTGCTTTGGTGCGAAATCTTTGACTTCATGCGGGTTTTTTTTGAAAACACTCAAGCCTGACAACAGCGAATATGCTATCGATCATACTCCTATGACGACATCGCGCTACGGTTGCTCCACACTCTGCTGTCTTGACAGGCCCCTCTCTGATGGGCTCGCGCTAGTCCGGGAAAAAACCGACCGGATCGAGATCATCTCGGAGGGGTTCCACGATCTCTTCCGGTACCATGAGGCCTGCCAGTCCGTTGACGCGCAGTACTCTGTCCATGCCCCGATATCCGATCTCAACATCGCGAGCACGAACGACTGCATCCGCATGGCTGGCCTTGCTGTCATCGAGGATCTCTGTGGGATCTGTGACAGCATCCACGCTTCAACGCTCGTGGTACATCCGGGCTACTTTCCGTGGGCGAACATGCAGGCGCTCTCATACGACGCACTGCTCCTCTCGCTTGACGCCATCTGTGCGATCCAGCAGGAGCACGATGTGCGGATCGGGATAGAGAACATGGGCGCGTGGGAGTGCCTCCACTTCCGGCAGCCCGACTTCCTGCCGGAACTCGAACGCCGGGATATCGGGTTCGTACTCGATGTCGGCCATGCAAGCATCAACCATGCCCTTGAGGAGTTCGCACACACCAGCCGGCCCTGCCACGTGCACCTCCACGACAACTGCGGGAAAAACGACGACCATGCCGCGTGCGGGACCGGCACGATCGATTTTGCTACACTCCTCCCGCTCCTGCCGGCATCCGCGTCCCGGGTCATCGAGTGCTCCAATATCGAAGCGTACGAGAAGAGTGTAGCATACCTTTCCTCGCTTGAAAACCAAAGGGAACGGTCTCCTGGATAAGTCTGCAAACGACAGATTATACCCATAAAGAAGTAAACGAGATGATCATGCAGGCAGAGATCCCCCGGATCCTGATCGCGGGCACGCACAGCGGCTGCGGTAAGACTACGATCGCGAGCGGCCTGATGGCGGCACTCGTGGCCCGGGGCTTAATTGTGCAGCCGTTCAAGACCGGCCCGGATTTTATCGACCCCTCGCACCACACGCTCATCTGCGGCCGGCCGTCACGAAACCTCGATTTCTGCATGATGGGTGAGGCCGGGATCCGTCGGACGTTTGCCGATGCATCTGCCGGCGCGGATATTGCGGTGATCGAGGGGGCAATGGGCCTCTTTGACGGGCGGGAAGGTTCCGATACCGCAAGCGCCGCACACGTGGCCCGGATCCTCAAGGCGCCAGTTCTCCTTGTCGTGGACGTGCATGCGGTCTCGCGCAGCATCCATGCGGTAGTGAAGGGATTCCGGGACTTCGACCCCCGGGTGAAGATCGCCGGCATCATCTACAACAAAATCGGGAGCGACCGGCACCGGCAGATGATTGCCGAAGAGGAATTTGTCCCGGCGCTCGGCTGGGTGCCCCGGCAGCTGGAGAGCGAGGTAAAGAGCCGGCACCTCGGCCTCGTGATGGCGTCCGAGTCGCCGGCGATGCAGACCTATGGCCGGGTGCTCGCCGAAACGTGCGACATCGACCGGATCCTCGGGATCGCCAGGGCCGCCCCGCCGCTCAGTGTCCCGGCGAGTCCCGCAAAAAACAAACCTGCGGCCCGGCACCGGCCGGTGATCGGGGTCGCACGCGACGCTGCGTTCTGCTTCTACTACCAGGACAACCTCGACCGGCTCGCCCGGGCCGGGGCAGAACTCCGGTTCTTTTCACCGATGGCAGATACGAAGCCGGATGTGGATGCAATCTATATCGGCGGCGGGTATCCCGAGCTGCACGCAGAAGCGCTCGAACACTCACGGTGCCGGCAGTTCATCCGCGAACAGGCAGCGGCGGGCATGCCGATCTATGGCGAGTGCGGCGGGCTCATGTACCTCTGCGGATCGCTTGAAACCGAGGGAAAGGAATACACAATGGCCGGTGTCCTCCCCGGCCGGGCCGTCATGACAAAAAAACTGGCGGCTCTCGGGTACGTGAATGGCGCGTTCGGGAGCCGGCCCGGTCTCTGGACCGGCACGGTAGCGATCCGGGGCCACGAGTTCCATTACTCGAAGGTCGAGTGCGATCCGGAGGCACGCTTTGCGATACGGCTCGGACATGGCACCGGCATAGGGGATGGCAATGACGGGATGACTGAATATTCCACCATCGGGGCATACACTCACGCGTATTTCACCGACGCGTTCTGCAAAAAATTCGTAGCGGCTGCGGCGGCGTACAAGAGATCGACAGGACGGCAGTAAACGATGGACAACAACACGCTTTGTCCCTGTGTGGCCGACGCTCTCTTTGGCACCCGGCAGCTCACGGTCGCGGGAAAAACGGTCGGAATCACCGGCCTCGATGCGGCCTTTGCAGCGGTTCAGGCCCGGGGGCTTGTCGGTGATGCGGAGATCAGTGCAGAACTCATGCGCCGGATCCGGGAGAACAATTACATCCCGCCGGCCATTGCGGATGAGTACGCTGCGGCGCTGCTGGCCGAGTACCACCGGGCAACAAAAAAACAGGAATCCTTTTCTCACGAATAAATACCCGTTTCACTGCCCAGTTTCCTCAAAAATATGCAGGAGATACAGGGAGCATATACACGTGAGGATAAATCGCCCTCCTTTATGGGGGGTATTCTCGAAGGGATGAAAATAAGCCCTATACGGGCTCCGTTTCCGTTCCCGGCATGTCGGCCCCTACCAAAAAAACTCCGATAATCCGCTCTTTTCAGTTCCTGTGGAGAATACACCATATTCTTGCTTGTTTTGCCAAAATACGGCAGGTTTGCCCCTCGCCAAACGGCCATTAATGGCCTTTCTACAGCCCCGGTTTTTGCCACGTATTCCAGGTCATCCGGCCTGGAAAAAGGCCACCGGAACGCGAATATGAGGCTCGTTTTCTCCGACGGAGGTGAGGTAAAAAGAGGGGGGAGCCGCCTTAAAAAAAACCTGCCGTTGCCTGATGAGGTTTATTGTGAGACGTGAGGATAATGGGGGATAAGGCAGGATTGTCTCACAAGAGGATCTCACCAGATCCGCTGCGAAGTTAACAGTCCTGCCCTGCCAGAATCCCCCTCCCGTACACCAAAATTAACATAAACGTTAAGGTTGGTGTACCTAATGAGGAATTTGGGAGAAGGAGCGGGTTATGACAATCGAGATCCTGAAGGCCATGGCAAAGGAGAACCCGGTATTTTCATTTGCCCAGGTATACCAGAAAACCCATATCAAAAAAGAGATCCTCTCGGTCATCCTCTCCCGCATGGAGGAGAAAGGGTTCATCGAGCGGATTGAGAAAGGCAAATATCTGATCATCCCGCTCGGAAGCGAGAAGGGGAAATACACACTCCACGAATTTGTTATCGCCTCCTATCTTGTCGAGCCCTTTGCCATATCGTACTGGAGCGCCCTGCACCACTACGGGCTCACCGAGCAGATCCCCGGCACGGTCTTTGTCCAGACCCCGGCACGCAAGAAGAAGAGCCATAGGGAGATCTTTGGCGTGAATTACCAGATAGTGCGGGTAAAGGAAGAGAAGTTTTTCGGCGTCCGTAAGGAATGGATCGAAGAAACGCCCATCAGCATCACGGACAGGGAGAAGACTATCATCGACTGCCTGGACAAGCCTCATTATGCCGGGGGGATCATCGAAACAGCCAAGGCGTTAAAAACCGGGTCACTTGATTACAACCAGCTCAGAAACTATGCGCTTAAAATTGACAATTTCGCCGTGATCCGCAGGCTCGGGTACCTGTGCGAGAGGATGGATATCCCGGTCAATCTCCCGCTCCCCCCGTCAAAAAAATACCTGCTGCTCGACCCGACGATGCCAGCGAAGGGAACGAACGATCCGAAATGGCGGCTCGTCATCAATCACGATATCGTCCTGCCGGAGTCCCTTTAAATGATTCCCGAACGCGAGATCAAGGAACGGGCCCGTGAGTTGGGCGTGCCCACGTCAACGATTGAACGGGATTATGTGCAGAACTCATGCGCCGGATCCGGGAGAACAATTACATCCCACCGGCTATCGCGGACGAGTACGCTGCCGCGGTGCTGGCCGAATATCACCGGGCAACAAAAAAACAGCAAGGATAGTTCCCGACCCCGGTTTTATTGCGCCTTATTATCCGCAACCACCCGACAGATTTGGTGTGCATCCGACGGACGGGCATGTGATCACGATGACCGGTAATCTCCATCTGGATTAGTTGGTATCCCACTATGAACAAAACCAATAGGGTACTAAAAACAATCATGAAAACCTAATTAAGAACAAGATATTCTAAGAATATTATGCTTGATTATAAGGATTACATCCTCCCCAATATTTTGGAAACAAGCGTTATTCAAGAAGCGATTGATTTTTTCACAACAAGACAGATGATCGATTTGCCCCTCACTGAACATTTCAGTGATGCCGGAGTCTATGCCTTGTATTATTTTGGTACTTTCAAAGAGTATCGGCCGATCGCAAATATCAATAAAAAAGCGAAATCCGTGAAAAAGTATTTTCCTATTTACGTCGGGAAAGCAGTACCAAAAGGATCCAGGACCGCGAGAACGAAAACATCGGTTGAGCAAACTCTGTTCAAAAGATTGGAAGAGCATACGAAAAGTATCGGATGCGCTTCAAATTTGGACATTAAAGATTTCAAGTGCCGATTTGCGATTCTCAGAGATAATGAGGTGGATTTGATCGTTCCGCTCGAATCCGCTTTGATTCGTCAGTATGCGCCACTCTGGAATTCGTGCGTATCAGGATTCGGCATCCATCACCCAGGATCCGGAAGGTATGGACAAAGCAGATCTGAATGGGACACTCTTCATACGGGCAGATATTTTGCCGATAAACTGACGGGAGAGGAATTGAATCTCGAAGAGATCAAGGAAAAAATTTCAGACTATACTAAAAATCTATGATTTTTTCAATTCAACAATAGCCTCGTACAGCTGGTGCCCTTTTGTCGGTTTTGACACCCTGACGTTTGACTGGATAATGCTATTACCGATTCTTTTGGATCGTGGGATATGAATTTCAACAATTTCGAGGCCGACGGTTTCTGCGATTTTTGCAAAATACTCGTCAGTCGGAATCGTTACACCCTGTAATATGCTGTTCCCTATTACGACAAGAGCAGTCCCACCTTTTTTCAAGGTATATTCAATTCCCTTCGAAAATTTATAGCAGTCATTGAAATACGACACAGCGTAATTTGCCCAGCCACTTCCCCCGTAAACTCCTTTCTCGGGGTTAATTTTCCTAATCAGTTCAACTTTTTCAACCAAATCGATATCGGGGACATCAAAGATGAGGTCTATTTTCTCTTTGCCTCTCACGGTCTGCCAAAAATTCCCGAAATTTGATTCTTCAAGTGGTTTCAGATCAGCCGGACCATGTGCGAATCCGAGCCAGAATATTTGGGGCCGTGTATTCCTGTTGTAGTGGTAATTGTTCAGATAAGGCGGTGATGTAATGATTAGATCAACAGTTTTCTTTGAGAGATGATCTTTATAATTAAAAAATGAGTCATTAATTATCCTCGACGTTGGAACTCTCTGGTTGGAGACGGTTTTCTTAATCCATGCGATATCCTTTAAAAATTCCATAAGTTTTTGTACGGTAACTGCTCGGACATCATAATCTTCGATATCCGCTTTACCTGAACCTCTGCGGGTACCTAAACTTGGCTCATATGAATAATTTGAATATTTCACCATAGTCGAGGTAAAAGCCAGTTTAAACAAATCCGCGATATTCTGGTCTTCAATGGTCTCGACAAAGTCCATTAAAATCAGGACTTTGTGAAGAACCTTCGGGCTATAGAAATCAATTTTTGTCTTAAATCCCTGCGGCACTTTGCTGCGGACCTGATATTTTGAATTTAGATTTTTCAGATAAAACGATGAAAACTTTTCAATCTCATCATTGAACTTTCCTTCATCGATCTGGAGACTGTTGATTTTTGTTTTGCAAGAGAAGAATGCATAGGGATTAATCTCAAACCCAATCGAGTCGTTTCCCGTTATGTGTGATTCAACGAGAGTAGTTCCGACCCCTGCAAAAGGATCTAATATTGTACCGGTGCCATCGATGTACCTGTTAATGGAGTCATTGACAAATTCTTTCGAAAAACCTGCAATCCATGGAACCCAGCGATGAATTGGTTGTGTCTTATTACTGGCGAAAGCAGGATCAGAAAAACTTGAATGATTGTTTCCATTTATCGAGGGAGTGATCTTTTCCGAAATCGTATCACCAATAAAACGGTCTAATGATTGGTTCTGATTTGGGATAGATTTCATAATTTTTCCTCATTATTCCCATTATTTCCCATGCGTTGTTTGACGGTTGTTGAGATAAGGGATTTCTCTGCGAGCCAGGCTAATACAATATTCCTGACAATATCTGCATCACCCTCGCCAAATTCTCCTCTCAATTGTGAAATTAACTCCCACTGCCCCGGAGTAAATACAACTTGGACTCGTTTTTTGTCATTCATTTGTGTCTCCGCAAACACATGTGAAACACATTTGGAAGACAATAAGAAATAAACTTATTGATTTGCTCACATCATTTTCCCATGCGTTCCGTGTACTTCAGCGCCTTGTTCCCATGATCGGTGATGCTGTAGAAGATCCAGTTCCCCCTGCACTCGCCTTCGATAAGCCCGCTCTCTTTTAAAACCGTGAGATGGTAGGAAAGTTTTGAATCAGAAATGTGCATGAACCGGTTGATAACGCAGACGCAGAGCGGCTGGTCCCGGAGAAGGAAAAGGATCGTGAGCCGCAACGGGTCGGAGAGGGCATGGTACCGCCGGCTCATCGCGGCCAGTTCGTCTTCACCCGGAACCGCCCGCGAGAGCACCTCCTCACCGCCGAGGCGCTCGATCGCTTCAAAGCCGATATCGGATGTGGCTGCCCGTTTCTTATTGAGGGGTTTTCCCGTACCGCAGCAGGATCTTCCGGAAGATTTCATTTCAAATTATTATGAAATGCCAACATATATACCATTGACCCGCGGATAATGTTTCAATAAAATTTGAAATGAAGTGCCTGACATGGAACAACCAGAGAAATCCTGCTGCGGGAACACCGCACAAAAACCGGCTGCGCCATGCTGCTGCTCCGGGAATAACGGCCCGGCACCAGCGCCGGCGATCCGCACCACCACATCCGCAATCACCGGAAAAGACCGGTGGGGCCACTTCCTTGCCCGGTGGGGCGTCAACCGGATGGGCCGGATCGTTCCGCCGGGCCTGTACCGGCTCGGCAACCCGGACAAGGATTCACCGGTCTTTGCCTCCGCAAACTATACGCTCAGTTTCGACGCGCTCCGGTCGGCGCTTGCCGGCAGGGACGCATGGATCCTCGTGCTGGATACAAAGGGCATCAATGTCTGGTGCGCTGCCGGGAAAGGCACGTTCGGCACCGGGGAACTGATCCGGCGTATTGCGGTGACCGGGCTTTCCGAAGTTGTTGCGCACCGCAAAATCATCCTCCCCCAGCTCGGCGCACCTGGGGTTTCGGCCCATGAGGTTGCCCGTTACTCCGGCTTCTCGGTCGAGTACGGCCCGGTCCGGGCCCGGGATCTCCCGGCATACCTCGCCACCCACACGGCAACACCAGAGATGCGTACCGTCCGGTTCCCGCTTGCCGACCGGCTCGTCCTCTGCCCCATGGAACTGGTGCACACGCTCCTGCCCATGATTGCCGTGACAGTCGTGCTGTACTTCCTTGCCGGCCCGGTCGCGGGGCTCGCTGCGATTGCCGCCGTGCTCGCAGGGACCGTGCTCTTCCCGGCGCTCCTCCCATATATCCCGACGCAGGATTTCTCCATGAAAGGCTTCATCCTCGGAGCCCTTGTCGCGATCCCGTTCGCGGTGACGTTTGTCCGGGCACCCGGCTTCTCCGGCATCGCACAGGTCATCGCGGTGCTCGTCCCGTTCCTCATCATCCCGGCCGTTGTCGCGTACCTCGCCCTCAACTTCACCGGCTCGACCACGTTCACATCCCGCACGGGCGTGAAAAAAGAGATCTTCCGGTACGTTCCAGTGATGGTACTCATGGCCGGCGCCGGGACAATCCTCGGGATCACGCTTGGCGTCCTCCGGCTCACAGGGGTGGCCTGATGTTTGACGCGTACACGGTAAACTCGCTCCGGTATTTCCCGGAAAAATGCATCAACTGCCGGCGCTGCACGCAGGTCTGCCCGCACCGGGTCTTTGCCGAAGGAAAAGATCATGCGGAGCTCGTAAGCCCCCGGGCCTGCATGGAATGCGGAGCGTGCGCGAAGAACTGCCCGGTGCAGGCCATCGAAGTCCAGAGCGGTGTCGGGTGCGCATGGGCGATGATCGGGGCTGCGCTCCGGGGAAAGGATATGGATACAGAGTGCAGCTGCGGGGGAGAGTCCGGCTCGTGCTGCGGCGGGGAGTCGCACGAAGAAGAGCACTGCTCCTGCGAAGGGAAAGGAAAGGGCCGGGATGACGATGGCTGAAATTAAACACCTCTCCTTTCTTGATTCCTACCTGACACTCTGGATCTTCCTTGCGATGGCCGTGGGGATTGCACTCGGGTACTTCCTGCCCGCAGTACCGGTCCTGATCACCGGCCTCTCGGTAGGAACGACCTCGATCCCGATAGCCCTAGGACTCATCCTCATGATGTACCCGCCGCTCGCAAAAGTCCGGTACGAGGAATTAAGGAACGTGTTCCGGGACACAAAAGTCCTCGGCCTCTCGCTCGTGCAGAACTGGATCGTCGGGCCGGTGCTCATGTTCGCGCTCGCCGTGATCTTCTTGCGCGACCAGCCGCTCCTGATGTACGGCCTCATCCTTGTCGGGATCGCCCGGTGCATCGCGATGGTGATCGTCTGGAACGATCTCGCCGGCGGCGACTGCGAGTACTGTGCGGCAATTGTGGGCCTGAACTCGATCTTCCAGGTCTTCTTCTACGCGGTCTACGCGTACTTCTTTGTCACGCTCCTTCCGCAGATTCTCGGCGTCGCTTCCGGCACCGTGGTAAATGTGACCATGGCAGAGATCGCGGTGAGCGTGTTCATCTACCTCGGCATCCCGTTTATCGCCGGGATCTCTACCCGCTTCGCACTGCTCCGGGTAAAATCAAAGGCATGGTACGAGCAGACGTTCATCCCGAAAATTTCGCCGATCACGCTTGTCGCCCTGCTCTTTACGATCATCGTCATGTTCGCGCTCAAAGGCGAATACATCGTGAGCGTCCCCTTCGACGTTGTCCGCGTGGCAATCCCGCTTGTCTGCTACTTTATCATTATGTTCATGGTGAGTTTCTGGATGGCGCACCGCATGGGCGTGGATTACAAAAAATCCACGACGCTCTCGTTTACCGCAGCGTCCAACAACTTCGAGCTCGCGATTGCGGTCGCCATCGGGGTATTCGGGATCGGGTCTCTTGTCGCATTTGCAACGGTGATCGGCCCGCTCGTTGAAGTGCCGGTGATGATCGGGCTTGTCAACGTGGCGTTGTGGCTGAAGAACCGCTGGTACAACGGCCGGGATGATACCTGCACAGGTAACGCACCATGACAAAAAAGAGAGCGTCCTTTTTCTCTGTGCCCACAACCCCGCCCGGTTCCGTCAGGTACGGGACGAAATCATGCACAGGACTGACCGGACCTTCGGGGGATTCCATGCTTAAAGTACAACCGCATCCGGACTATCCCCCGGAAGAAGGCAGGTATCTGAGGGGAAATGATTTCTCACCGGTGGCAGTTGCGATCATCCTGAACACGGAAGCGGAGAATATTCCACCGTGGATCGTCCAGCTGGTCCGAGCAGGTGTGGAGTCCGGGGCGGCGATCTCCGGCACCGTCCAGACCGCAAACATTGGGATTGAAAAGATCATCTGCAACATTGTTGCGGACACAAACATCCGGTATCTTATCCTTGGAGGACCGGAATCTGACGGGCACCATACCGGTGCTGCGATTAAGGCTTTCATGAAAAACGGCGTTGACAAAAAGAAACGCATCGTTGGTACCGATGCCTTAAGCCCGACGCTGTACAATGTCCCGCAGGAGTACATCGACCGTTTCCGCAGCCAGGTCACTCTCGTAGACTGCCAGTTCCAGGAAGAGACCGTCTTAAAAAAAGCAGTCTGGTCCTGCATCCAGGAAAACCCGGTAGAATTCCGGGGGCAGAAACTCTCTGATCCGGGTGCATTCCCGGAACCGCCTTTCAGCGGTAAACTCACCTGGAATGTCACGCAGCCCTGGGCTGAACCCGGCGATGACAGCGAGCGGGTAGCAAAACAGAAGGCTCTTCTGAGGATCGAACAGTTACGGAAAAAACAGGGGCTCTCCAAATTTTGAAATGCCAAAACGACAACAGTTGCAGTCAAAATAATTCGTCGTGAATACCATGGACTCATTTGCCTCAGGATTTGCCGGTGTTGATGCTGCCGGGGACTCCGGCTCCTTTGTGACCTACCTCGACCTCATCCATTCGATGCCGTTTTTTAAGGACTGCAAGCGCCGCAGTTACGAGGCACTGGGGATCCGCCCGGGTTCCGCGGTCCTTGAGATCGGCTGCGGGAACGGTGTCGATGCAACAGCACTAGCAGGCATCGCCGGGCCGGGAGGCAGGGTGATAGGGATTGATGTCAGCCGCACCATGCTTGCATCAGCGCAGGAAAAAAACAGCCCGAAAAGTCCCCGCCCCGGCTACGTACTCTCGGATGCATCCCACCTTGCCTTTGCGGACGGATCGTTTGATGCGGTCCGGACAGACCGGGTGCTCCAGCATACCAGCGATATCTTTGCGGTCTTAAAGGAGATGGCCCGGGTGACCCGGCCCTCCGGAAAGATTGTTGTGTTCGAGCCCGACTGGGAGACGTTTGTTCTCTGGCCCGGGAAACGCGAGGTTGCCCGGAAGATCCTCAACTTCTGGTGCGACCATATCCCGAACGGATGGGCGGGCCGTACGCTTCCTGCGGCGTTCTCGGATGCAGGGCTCGAAGGGGTCACTGTCACACCCCGTTGTCTTGTCATCACCGACCTCGCGCTGGCGAGGAGGGTCTTTGATCTTGAGACGACCCTCACGCTGGCGGTCGAGGCCGGTGTCCTTGATTCCCGCGAGGCAGAATTCTGGGCAGGAGAGCAGGCACAGGCCGGTGCAGCCGGGCGGTTCTTTTCCTCGCTGACCTTCTACCTGGTGACCGGCACAAAGCGGGAATGAGCCGGGATTACCGTTCGGCAGTCCTTTTTTACTCCCCAGTTCCCGGGAGAAACTGTTTAAGGGCGGCAGTCCATTTTGAGAGTGAGGAACATGAACAGGCCCCGCATCCTTTTTGTCTGCACCGCAAACGCGGCCCGCTCCCAGATGGCGGAGGGCTACCTGCGGGCAAAGTATGGCGACAAATACGAGGCGTTCTCGGCCGGCTTCCGCCCCGCCGGGAGGGTGAGCACCCGTGCGATCGAGGCAATGAAGGAGGTCGGGATCGATATCTCCGGTCACCAGCCAAAGTCGCTCGCAACATTTGACGGCGTCACGCTCGATCTCGCGGTCACGCTCTGCGACAACGCCCGTGCGGTCTGCCCGGTCGTCCCGTCCGCGAAAAAAACAATCCACCACGGATTTCCTGACCCTCACCTCACCCCGGGCACCGATGAGGAGATCCTTGACGGGTACCGGCGGGTCAGGGACGCGATCTGCTCGTGGATCGATATGACATTCGGGATGGGGATGCCGGGATAAAACCGGACTGTAGTTCAGACTGGCACAAAAACGGGTATTGGAAGAAGAGAGAAAATTGTTAGGAACCGTGAGATTTTCTAGTTCGCAGCAGCCCCTGTAATCCGTGCCTCGTAGAGGTTCCGCATCGCATCTGGGATATAATGCCGGGTAATAGTTCCTTCCCGCCGTTGTTCGATGATCCGGTCGTTCAACAGGCCTGCCATATGCCAGCTCACCGAAGGACCGGAGATCCCCGCAAGCAGGCCAATCTCTTTTCTGGAGATTCCCGGGTGCTGATCGATAATCTCCAGGATCTTTCTCTCACGGGGTTGTTTAAGGTGGAGCATTATAGCCTGCTCATCCCTTGTGAATTTACCGGAATTTTCAAAATATCCCTCCGATTTTTTGCATTCAACTGAAGTGACCGCCCCAAAATTCATCAGGACTCTGATATGGTAAATAAGATTCTTGTACGTGAAACCGGTTGCTTCTTTTATGTCGTGCAGGTGCGCGCCCGGGTGTTCCCTGACGTACTGGAAGATCGTCTCGCGCGACCGGGTTGTTAAGATATTTTTCTTTGTCACGCGCCTGAAACCGCCGACAAGAGTGAATTGTGTGGCCGACAGGTACTTGCCAAGGCAGATGACGCACGGGGTCAGCGCCGCGATCCCAAGAAGGAGAAGCACGCCGGGCGGCAGATCGGCAAGGCTGATCGGCGTCGGGGCCGGATCGTTGAGGAGCACCGTGTCCGCTGAATGCGGTGTGAAATAGAGCTCGCTGTACTCCGGGTAGAGTCCGTAGGCCGGCTGGACAACATAGCCACCGGTTTCGACAGCTCCCACGCCTTCTGTTATAATCAGCAGGAACACCAGCAGGACGATACTGGATCCATACAATTTTCTCATTTACGGTCTCCTCTCCATCAATCACACCGCGAGCAGCATGAACTGCTGCGTCCCTTTAACGTGCTCTCCTTCGACCACCGCATACCAGTCTCCGGCTGAGATACCATTCAGCCGGGAGATCTGGACATAGATCCTGCCGTTTTTCCGACCGTCGCTCTCATCGTAGTACGGCCCCATCTTCCCGTCGGGTGCAAAGATTGTCAGTTTCATGGAGCTGTTCTGGTCCTGCCAGTACAGATCGTACGTGAACCGGTCGAGATCTTTGGGCATCACCCGGTGGAAGGATTTCATCTCTCCCTGCGTTACGGATTGATCCATGTACCCGACGATCCTGCACCCGCTTTTATCCGTAACTGCATTTTCCAGACCCATGTCCAGTTTCTGCGATACATTCAGGTTCCTGATATTTACCGGTCGGTCGGTTTCGTCCCAGACATTGGCACCGTGAGGGCATTCAGGATAGTCATCCGTCCCCCAGGGAGTCCGGCTGCCCCAGTAGTAGGGCTGGCTCCAGATGTGTTCGAGCAGTTTTGGATCGACGTTTGCTTTGATCAGATCCAGATTCTCTTGTGTATAGGCAATTTGTTCAACCTGCCCGATGGTGATATTCTCGCCCCAGTGATCGTTGAGCCATTTCTGGCCTTCCTCCGTGTACGTCCCGGATATCTCAAACGCCATGGCTGTGGTTATTAAGAATGCTGCAAGAATGAACACACCGCAGGTAACATGATGCTTTTTCATCGGGCCACGATCCATTTGCCGGTTATCCCCGGGATCACTACAGACAATCCTCCATTTAGTATATCTTTATAAAAAGATTGTTCCAAAATCGTCTACGTATCACTTTTTTCATCGCACGTGCCGGGAAATTCCAGTGATCCGGTTTATCGGGGTTCCGTTATCCCGTTCCTTTCATGCAGGCTCACCAAAAAAATGATGCGCGATGTGTAGACGGTTTTGGAATAAAACGTATTTAATGAGATGATGAGGGTTATCCGTTCAGGTCGGGAAATCCCGGGGATCATGATCCGGGATGCTTCACAGACCCGGACAACAAAGTCTGCCGACCGGGCGGAAGCCCTGACCGGCAGGAATGGAAGTGAAACACCATGAATTTATCGTTGAATGAAATGAATGAATCGCACTTTTTGATTGTAATGGTTTTTATACTCCTTATGGTTTCCATCCTGACTCCCGTCAGTGCCGCATCAACGGATATAAAGATCCCCACCAGCGGATCGGTGATGTATCCGGGGTTTGTTGTCACGGACGGACACCTCATTGCAACAGCAGCGAGCGGTTCCACAGATCTGAAGTTGTATAACACAGATGGATCCTTTTACAAAAGTGTTTCTGTCACAAACGACCAGCGACAGTACGATGCCCTCACACTGTCCGAGGGCTCCCTCTACTACTCACTCTATGACCCGGCAGAACCGGGATATTTCCGGAATGAAACCGTTTATGAATATAATCTTACTACAGGGGAAAAACGGCTTATCTACGTAACCGATGGCCCGCAGCAACAGGTTACAAAAATTGTTGCCTACGGGGACCGTGTCGTGATGAGGGGAGGCGTAAGCGACAGGAAACTCATTCTCTATACGAAGTCCACAGGTTCGGTTACGACCCTCTTCACCTCCCGCGACTGGATCCATGGCCTTGCCATTGACGGCGACCGGATCATGTGGGGGTGCGAACGGGTCGATAAGGAACCCGGGCGAGAGATCCATGTGTACACGATCTCCAAGGGAACCGATTACATTATCCCGGAGAGCAAATCAATAAAAACATGGGGATACGGTGATATCTCCGGCGATAGGGTTGTCTGGGACATCGCCACAAACGATCCCGATACCTCAACAGGGCATCCCGATCTTATATCTGTAGGGGATACCATCCAGCTGACCAGCCTTTCGACCGGCAAAACGACAGCGATCGAATCGATCGGAGCTCCCGACAGCCCGTTTATTTCCGGGGATATGGTTGTATACCTGAAACAACCCTCTGTAGATTACAATACAACAGATACCGGCGTGATCCGGACCTACAACATCAAAACCGGTTCTTTCAACGAATTCGGTTCAAAGATCGCCTTTATCACCGATGTGAAAGGGGATCTCGTCATCTGGGGCCGGTACAGCCCGATGTCATTCTTTGCGACCACGCTCAATGGCACGCTGCCGATTGTGACGCCGACGACACCTGTGCAGAGCACTACGCAGATCCCGGGTACCGCGAAGCAGGCAGCCACCACTCCCCCGGGCAGTCCGGTGGATCCGGTCGCGATCGTATCGGCCCTTGCAACCGGTGTTGCCGGTTATGCCGTCATGAAGAAGAGGCAGTGACCGGCCTTCATTTTATTTTCCGATTTTTTGTGATTGAAGTACACGACCGGTTGTTCTTACTTTACCCATGCATACGATGCACGCTGTGTAGACAGTTTTGGAATAAAACGTATTTACCGCCCTGCTGATACTCCCCCGTTCAGATCGGTGGACTATACGCATCAACCTCTGCACGGGTCCCCGAAATGAACACGCAAAAACGCCGATTGATCTGACCCCCAATCGGCTCTAGGGAAGAAAACGAATGAAACCTTACCTGAACCTACCGGTACTGGCCGGACTCCTTGTCCTGCTGGTAGTTGTCGCACCTTCCGTAAACGCATTTGAAATCTCCGGCACGTACACGGAGGAAGGCCAGAAATGGCTCAATGAACACTGGGGAGAGAACATCACTATCGGGCAACTTGAACAAATTGCCTATACACAAGAGAATCTGGATCTGATCAAAGCAAACGTAGATCCCAAACTACTCAAACAAGTCTGGAGCCAACCCTATTACTGGGGAGAACGGTATCCTCCCAAAGAGGTTACACCCGGCCCCAAAATCTTTGATGAGAACGACCAGTATGTTCCCGACCCGACCGGTAAACTGTACGCCGGCATCATGAGCGGCGAGATCGTCTCCATTCGATCCGGCATGGTCATCGATGCAGACAGCCGGACCTGCAATGCAAGCACCTGGGTTTCTTCACATCACTACCCGTGAAGAAGCACACACTTTTTTTATTACGGTTGCATTCATGGGCAAAGATACTTTTTTCAAAACATTCATCATGCCCCGCTCCCACCATTGAACTATTCGGGACGTGGCAATAATGACCGGACCAAAAAAGAAGCGGGAGAACATCTACGCGGACTCGCTCGCGTTCCACGAGAAATATCACGGCAAGATCGAGGTCCATTCAAAAGTCCGTCTGAAAAACCGGCACGACCTCTCGCTTGCCTATACCCCCGGGGTCGGGGCGGTCTCACGGGAGATCGCAAAAGACAAGGAACTGGCCTGGAAATACACGCTCAAGGCAAACACGATCGCGATCGTCTCGGACGGCTCCCGCGTCCTCTCGCTCGGGAACATCGGGGGCTACGCCGCGATCCCCGCGATGGAAGGAAAGGCACTCCTTTTCAAGAAACTCGCCGGCATCGATGCCTTTCCGATCTGTTTTGAGAAATCCCACCCGGGCCTTGCCGACGACATAAAAAACATCGCGCCGGTCTTTGGCGGGATCGCGCTCGAAGACATCGCGGCCCCCCGGTGCTTCGAGATCGAGGAGGCACTCCAGGGTATCGGGATCCCGGTGATGCACGACGACCAGCACGGGACGGCCGTGGTCGTGCTCGCCGCACTCTTAAACGCCTGCCGGGTGACAAAAAAACAGTTCGGGGATTTGAACGTCGTCATCTGCGGGGCCGGGGCGGCCGGCTTTGCCATCACCCGCATGCTCCGGCACATCGGCTACGACCCTGACCTCTTCCCGAGCGTAAACGACATCATCGTCTGCGACACGCAGGGGATTGTCCACCGGGACCGCGAAGGGCTGTACGCCAACAAGTACAAGTTCATCATCGGGGACGAGACGAATAAAACCGGGCGGACCGGCACGCTTGCCGATGCGATGGAAGGTGCGGATGTCTGCATCGGCGTCTCGGTGCCGGGGATCGTGACGCCGGCCATGATCCGCACGATGGCAGACGACCCGATCATCTTTGCGCTCGCGAGCCCGATCCCGGAGATCCTGCCAAAAGACGCACTCCTCGCCGGGGCGGCCGTGGTCGGCACGGCACGGAGCGATTACCCGAACCAGATCAACTACGCGCTCGCCTTCCCCGGCATCTTCCGGGGCGCTCTTGACGTGTGTGCGACCCGGATCTCCGATGAGATGAAATTCGCGGCTGCCCACGCCCTCGCAAATTACGTGAAGCGCCCCCGGAAGGACTGCATCCTGCCCCGGGTCTTAAACCGGGGTGTGGTCAAGGCTGTCGCCGGGGCCGTGAGCGAGGCGGCCGTCGCAAGCGGATGTGCCCGGGAATTTAAAAATCCGTAATTGTCTACGGCTGATCCGGCCTGAGCACCCGGCACACCTGCTCCATGAGCGCGTGGTGGCGCCGGAGCTCGGCGCAGTACGTGCCGCTGCGGTCGCTTTTTTCGATCGGCACCCACGAGAGTCCGCAGTCGGTGTCCCAGAGCACAAGCCCTTCCGCCGGCGCCGGCTGGATCGGCCGGCTCACGCTCTCACTCAGCAGTAACCGGATCCCGTCCTTATCCTGCTCGCCACTGCCAACAGAATAGAGCGCCGCCGCCATGCACCGCACCTGGTGCCAGAGGAAACTCTCGGCTTTCACTTCGAGGTACGTGAACCGGCCTTCGGTCCCGATCTTGATGTCAAGGATCTTCCGCCACGGGTTCTTGTCACCCACCCGGGCAAGGTTCGAGAAGTTGTGCTCGCCCAAAAACTCCCGGGCAGCCACTGCCATTGCCTGCGGATCTTCTGGCGGCCCGGCATAATAGTACCGGTACGTGCGCGACCGGGCATCGAACCGGGGGTGGAAGGTCTCCCCGACTTCAGCCGCTGCCGTACACCAGACATCGAGCGGGAGCTGCTGGTTGATGGCCCGGCGTGCCCGGTCCGGGTACGACGTGGAGAATGCGATGACCTGCCCGCAGGCATGCACCCCCCGGTCGGTCCGTCCGGCAGAACAGAAACCGGCCGTCCGCCAGTCGGAAAAAAGATCGAGGCGCCGGCACGCGGCGATAAACTCACCTTCGACCGTGCGGCTGGACTCCTGCTGCTGGGAGCCATAGAACCGGGTGCCGAGATACGAGACCCGGAATGCAAGCCTTACCGGACGCGGAACCGCCGGGTCAGCCGTTTGAGTTTTCTCCATGTGTTGTTCAGCGACTGGCGGGTGTAGGTGCGCAGGGGCGTCTTTCTCCCGCCGCAGGAAACCCGCCCCTCCCGGATGGCCGTAAAGATGGCCTGCATCTCCGGCTCTGCTTCGACAAACGTTCTCCCGTATCCCACGAAGCGCACGTTGTGCGCATCGCTTCCCCCGACACAGGGCTTCGCCAGCCGTTGTGCGATCCGTCCTGCCTTCCGGTTGGCCGAGCCGACAATGTACCGGCTGTTGAATGCCTCGACCGCGTCCACGATAGTAATTGCGGCCTTGATCTTCCGGGCAACCCCGTGACGCCACATGTGGTACGGGTGGGGGAGGATCACGAGTGCGCCCATGGTTTTTGCGATCCTGACCGTCTCGCGGACGTCAAGTCCTGCGGGAATCACTTCGGTCACGCCCAGGACCAGCAGGTGCCCCTGGAGGGTCGAGACCTCGATCCCCGGGATCACGAGCACGGACGTCTTGATCGTGAGCGCTTTCTTTGCCCCGTCCACGCAGTCGTGGTCGGTGATCGCGATCGCGTCTAATCCCACCGCCTCTGCCTGCCGGAGAATATCTTCGACACTGCTCTCGCCGTCTTTGGAAAAATTGGTATGTACGTGCAGGTCGCAGGTCAGCATCTGATCACTAGTATTTTTATCTCTCTGGTATTAAGGGAGCTTATGCGTATCCTCCTCCCCACCGGTGCCGCGACCGCAGAAACGGTGCGCCGGACGGCCGCCGGCTTCGACGCCGACGTGGTGGTGACCGGGAAGATCGCCTCGTTTCTTACACCCCGGGCGCTCCGGGAGCTGATCGCGAAGGGCGCGTATGATGCAGTCGTCGTGTCCGGGATGTGTACCGTCTCGTTTGAAGCAGTCGAGCGCGAGACCGGGGTGCCCGTGTACCGGGGGCCCCGGCACGCAGCAGACCTTGCATGGATCCTCCCGCTCGTGGGGAAAACCCCGCTCTCGCGCACGGTACCTGCCGAGGATTTCCTTCGTGCAGGAAAGGCAAAGGATGCGATGGCCCTTGTTGTGGCCGCGGAAAGGGATGCAGAGCCGGAGTTTGTGATCCGGGGGACAAAGATCGGCGGGAACTCCCGGATGAAAGTGCTCGCCGAGATCATGGACGCCCACCGGGTGGAGGATATCGGGGGCCGTGTCGAGCAGTATTTTTCCGAGGGAGCGGATATAGTCGACCTTGGCTTTGGCTTCGATGCGACACCCGATGACGTGAAACGGGTGTTCTCCGGACTTGAGGAGATCGACGGCCCGCTCGCGGTGGACACGCAGGATCCTGACCTGATCCGGGCGGCACTCTCCCGGGCCGATCTCGTGCTCTCGCTCCAGGAGACCAATATCCCGAAGGTGGGAAAGGATGTGGCTCGGGCCGGGGCGGCGGCGGTCGTGGTGCCGGGCGGGAAAACCCTCAACGCCAATATCGCAAAGGCACGCCGGGCCGGGATCAACTGCATCGTCGCCGATCCCCTCCTCCAGCCGGTCGGTTCGGGTCTCGTCACTTCGCTTGGGCAGTTCAAAGACTATGGCTGCCCGCTTTTCTTTGGCGCGGGAAACGTGGTCGAACTCCTCGATGCGGACTCGGTCGGGACAAATGCCCTGCTTGCCGGCATGGCAAAAGAAGTCGGGGCGTCCGTGATCTTCTCAAGCGAGCATTCGGACAAGACCCAGGGCTCGATCCGGGAGATGCGGAAGTCAACCGAGATGATGGTGCTCGCCCGGGACCGGCCGTATCCCAAGGATCTCGGGATCGACCTGCTGGTGCTCAAAGAAAAGCGGCGCCGGCGCGAACCGCCGCTCGAGTATGAAACGGCGATTACTGCCGGGCGGATGCCGGACGAGATCATCTACGACCCGAAAGGGAACTTCCGGATCGGGATCGAGGGGGACCAGATCGTCGCGGTGATCAACGGGAAGGCGGTGCGGGGGACCCGGTGGCAGGACGTGCTCTTTACTCTTTTATCGCAGGGGCATGTTTCGCTGCTCGATCATGCGGGATATCTTGGCCGGGAACTGTACAAGGCGGAACTGGCGATACGGTACGGAAGGAGCTTGAGCAGGACGGGGAGTTTTAGAGAGGAATCTCCTGCCGTTTCGTGCGGGGAAAATAACAGCGGCGCAAGGGTGGTTTAGGGTCAACGAATCTGACGTTGCGAGCTGCAGGCGAACCCGCGTGCTCTCTTTTATGGAATGTCGCTCAGGGGGAGTCTCTTTCCCCAGACAGGGTCTGGATCGATCCGGGAGCCTCGATCCGGATCCTGCATGACCGGGTACCGCAGCTGGAATCCCCCGGCGGACCAGAAACGAATGTAACAGGGATCATCTGGGGATACCGGGTGTCGCCATTTTTTGTTTTTTCATCCATGGAAGCGACCTTTACTGGCAGGGATTATACAGTGCCACATCGCCGGTTTCTGCATCGAGATAGACCTGCCCGCCCCGGTGGCCGCGGAGGTCGTCGGGCAGATCGATATGGAGATCCACGATCCACATCACCCGGTCCTGCAGGAACGGCACCACCGAAACTTTTGCAGAGACCTCCAGGCCAGTTGTGTCGGAAAGTTCGTTAACGTTCGTGAAATACTTCACGGCCGTGTCGATTGCCTGTTCTTTTGCGATCTTCGGCTCCGTTATTTCCGGGGCGGTCCGGTCCCGCGAGAGGTAGGAGAGGATTTCGCCGTGCCCCGGTGAGACGCTGATCAAAACAAAGTTGCCGTTGGATACCCCAAAGACCTGCTCCTGCCAGGCAAACGAATACTCTTTTCCTGCGTCACCGTGATCCAGCAGCTTTGCTTCGGTCAGTACCATGTTCCGCGTGGAAAAACCCGGGTAGTTCTTTACCGCGTACGATCGTGCAATGGTTTCTGCCCGGTCCTGATCGATCATTACTTTTTTTGTGGGAGATACCGATTCGTAGAATCCTGCCCGGTCGACCCGGCGGGATTGATCATTCACGTATATTTCGCCCTCATCCGTCTGGTAGATGTGGTAATTCCCGATACGGCTGTCCGTTTCGTTGCGTTCGTATACCACTGTTGCATCCGGGTTTTCAAGGAATGCCTGCACGATCCTCCTGTCCTCTTCCACCCATGCCGGGGCCCCGGGCGCATCGGTGAGCGGGCGTTGTGTGCGGACAGGTGACGGATCCTGTAAAACGGTATCCGGTGACTGGATAACTACCATGAGGTCCCCTTCGTGGTCCATATCCTTCCGGATGACGGAGCCATCGGCTGCTCTTGCTTCCGGGCCGGGGATGACGACGATCAGTTCTTTCACGGACTGGTTTATGGGAGGTACCGCGAGCCGGGCGTGTACGCGGACTTCCCGGATCTCGCCGGAGGAAAAATTATAGAGCGTAAAGTTTTCCATAGCAACAAAGGCATCGCGCCCGTGATATGCCCGGTCCCACGAACTGGTTCTCGGTTCAACCCGGGTCTCGACCGTGTACGGGACTTCTGCAAGGTCCGTTCCCATGGGGTTTGAAACGAGCAGGTCGAAACTGATGTTCTCCCCCTCGATACTGACATTCGGGGTATATTCGACTTCGCGGGGCGGAATGTTACGGCATTCCTGTTTATCGGTAAACCTGATGGGACTGTTGATGGTTCCCGCATCCTCAAGTGACCACCGGCCGTTCTCATACAGGACCACCGGGTTTTCGAGCTGGTCGAAAAATCCCTGGCACCGCCATACGGTGATATTGAGGGGTTTATCTGAGCACGATACAGCAGTGACTTTCCCTCTGTATCCCTGGAGTGACGGTGCAAGGATCATGACTACGAAGAGACTTGCGATAAGCAGCAGCACGATGACAAGTAACAACTGTTTGTTTTGTTTCATCATATTCCTCCAAAATTTTCCTGAAGTATCGGAGCCGCTGGATCCTCCGGCCGGAGAGTCAAAAAGATCGTTTCCGGATTGTTCCGGATAGTGTGTTCGCCCGTGGTTCCGGTCGAAATGTGCGTGGGAATTTTCGGTATGGGATTTGCCGCATTCCAAAGGATCACCGTTGCATATGCCAGAGCGAGGAACAGGAGGATCCCGATAATCAGGACGACAAGAAATACTGCAGCAAGCGCAGTTGCGGCCAGGTACAACCCTGCCGGCCAGCCGTCGAGTTTGATCCCGAAAAACCATGCCTCCCTGTTGATGAGAAATGCAAAGGAGGTTATCAGTGCGTCAAGGAAGAGGAAGAGCACCATGTACGTGGAGAGTATCCCCATCAGGATTTCCCGGACACGTTTCTTCTCCATCTTATGACCTCCTGTGGTGTATCGCGATATATCCAACGCCAATAATTGCAAAGGCAATGACGATACCCGCCACAAAAATATTCGTCACATCACCGGTACCTCCCGGGGGCAGCGGGGCAGTGCGATCTCCGGTAAACTGGGAATGATACACCGGCTCCATCGAATGCGACCAGGTCTCGTTGGCCCCGATGATCCAGACGCTGGCAATTTGCAACGGATCTCCGCGCCCCACGGACTTCCGGATCGAGAAGACCAGTTGTTTCCCGCAGGAATTTGCCGGGGCAAGATGGGCGGATTTATACTCTGCATCCATCTGTTCTTCATGCCAGGAACCGACACCGCATTCCCGGATAAATCCCATGATTTCGGTATTGTCCTTCACGGTCGGGTACATGTTCGTGAGAATTTCTTTTGGCGCCCCGCCCATGCCGGGATAGATTGGCGTAGTGTTTGCCGCAGATACCGTTCCGAAAATTACCGCGGTTACGATGACGAGAATGAAAACAAGTGCAAACGTTTTCATGATAAACGGATTCCATTCATTCCAGACAATATCATCATGCTGCACCGCCCCTACTTCACGATCATGGTAAGATTGAACCGGAGATCCCCGGCTTCATCGGGTTTGAGGACTAATTTCCCGTTTATAACGGATGTCCCGGGGCTGACCGCCCGGTACCGGGCCCGGTAAAAGCCGGTGTTATTCCAAAAATCGCCGCCTGTGTACCAGACACCGTCATTTACCAGCTCGATCCCGCACCCGGAGACCGGGACGACCCAGCGCATGGCAAGTGACGGGGCAAACCCAAGGTTAATTTCAACCACATCTCCGGTCCCGAGCACGATCGTTTTACCTGAATCGTCCCTGTCAAAGGAGTACCTGTTGCCGGGCATCGGGTCCCGGATCGGGACGGAGGTATTGGTCGGGACAAGAATCCGGGGACCGGAAGCGGAAAGGTTGCATACGGATCCGGGATCCTGCGGGGAACCGGTTACCGATACAGCAGCCGTAGAGGTTGGTTGAGCCGATGTCGGAACCGCGGGTGTCGCAGTATTCATCAAAGATACCAGAATGATTGCGGCACCTGCAACAACGCATGCCAGAGCAATTCCTGCCATCATCCATTTCTTCTCCATTTCATTCCCCCGGATACATTTTCTCTGTATGATTCCCGTTACACCGTGGTGTCATTTTCAGCAGCAGTCTGCCATGGCTCAGGGACGATGAAGAGAGTCGATCCCAGCAAGGCCCGCTCCGCAAAATACCGGTTGTAGCTGCATCTCATCTCCCGTAGGTCTTGGGCATCCGCATATGAAACTCTCTGGGGCCCTTATGGTATTTACGATCTCTCGTCCGTTTGTTTACCGGAAACGACCAAATAATCTCCGCGAAATCCGGAAAAAAAAACCTTTTAGGAGATCTTTCCGACAGAGCGTGCGCTATGCCCGAAAATTTTTTCGGTCGATCACGTCCCGCCCGCACGGTTTGAAATTTTTTTCGGCCAAAAATTTTCGGCTCGAAAGTTGAAAATCACAAAAAAATTTGGCGTGAAATTTTTTCGGCCAGATTTTTTCCGGTTCGAAATCTGAAAAATCCAAAAAAATTCCGGACGAAAGTTTGTACGCCCGTATTTTTCCGGACAAAAATCCAAATTGCCGGAAAATTTTTGGAGCAATCTGATTCTGATGGGATGGAGGCCCGGACAGCCTGCACTCGGCAGGTTTTCTCGTTTCATGCGAACCCCCCTTACGCCAGCCCTGCCCCCAAAGGGAGCGGGGGCGTATGCGATGCCTCGGAATTACCTGTGCCGGGGATATCTGAATACAGGTAATACGGCATCATCGCTAGCCGGGGGACGCCCACGCTGACAGAGGGCAGAACCCCCAGAAGCGTCTCCCACCAAAGGGTCACCGTCGATCCAACGACAGCCAGATCAATTTTTCCGACGTAAAATTAAAAAACGCTCATAGCGGCCTCCGGGCGGCCGATCTCCCGCTCAGATGACCCCCAGGACCTCTCAAAAAACCCTGCCAACAGAAGCCCGCTATAGTGCAGGTCTGAATCCAGATTAAAATGGATATTTTGGAAAAATACGCGATTAAACAAAACTTTTTGAGTGGCGTGGACGGCGCTTCCACTGGAGACCGGTCATACGGGATCGCTGTGTTTCGGCCCTCCGTCGGAGAAACGATCCCCCGGGACGTAAGGTCTCATGAGCCGGGGAATCTGCCAGTTTTTTTATCTACGGTACTGGGTTTGCCCCATTCCACAGAATCGCTGTTGCATACGCCAGTGCGAGGAACATGACGATCCCGATGATGAGAACAACCCACGTAAGGGTATCTTCCCGGCCAGACACTTTCATGTAGACTCACCGCTTTTTGTCCGACCCAGTAACGCAGAGACCCCGAGAATAACCGACGGGATGACAATATAGAGGACTAGTTCTATCCAGAAGACCGTCCAGCCAAGATCGCTCTTCAGGTTTTTCTGCCGGGAAAAGACCGGCATGATGTACACGAAGGCAAAATACAGGACGGATACCGTGCAGATCGCAAACGACCTGTGCGGGTATTTCAGGAGCAGGACGACAAGAAATACTGCAGCAAGCGCAGTTGCGGCCAGATACAGCCCCGCCGGCCACCCGTCGAGTTTGATCCCAAAAAACCATGCCTCCCAGTTGATGAGAAAGGCAAAGGAGGACATCAGCGCGTCAAGGAAGAGGAAGAGCGCCAGGTACGCGGAGAGGACAGCCAGGATAGTTTCCTGCAGGCTTTTTTGTGCCATGTTACGGCCTCCTGCGTGAACGCATCGCTGCATACATTGCAACCGCCAGCCCTGCGGAAAGGATGGGGAGGATCGCAGGAAGAGGCGAGGGATGCCGCGTGGACGTCAAATCCGGGGAAGATTGTGGCGCGGACAGGTTCACGCGATAGTTCCAGGTATTGGTGGAGAAGGTAGTGAGGGAGGGATCTATCCATTCAGTAGTAATATTGAGGGAGATATTCTGTACATCTGCCGGTACAGGTTCTCCCGTGAAAACAAATCGTTCCGCGCCGGGCAGCCCGCAGTCGGCGCTTGTGTCAAAAAACGTCCGGGGTGTCGTGGCATCGAGGGAGTAATCTGACCCATATCGTGCGATGAACCAATACTCAAGCCACGAACGGTTACACGTCGACAGCCGGTCGTACGTTTCATTATCGGGAAACTGGATAAGTACGCTCGCTGTCCACGAAACATTGGAGAACGAGACCGATTCAAATATGGCCGTAACATTTTCCTGGGTCAGGGATTCATTCACGGCAACCATTCCCTGATATGCCCCGCCCCGGGGCAGGATCATAACATCGGTCGAAGAAGATACGGTATTCAGGTGCGATGCATCCCACGAGCCGCTCGCGTTCTCGCTGAACAGGTAATATATCGCAACCGTATAGCGCCCCGGATCGACCGGGGAACCACCGGCATCTTTTTGATCCCAGGTAACCTGTGATGATAACGACTGCCCCGGTTCCAGCACGAGGGTCTGGTGCGAACGGCCAAATGTCCGGAACGGGTTGGCATTCCGGTAATGTATGCCGGCTTTCGGAGGGTATCCCATGACGGTGATCGGGTCGGGACCGGTATTGACCAGCGTGACATTTACCACGAGGGGTTCACCGGAAACGTACACCGGGAGCGAAACGGTTGGGTCCCACGTAGCGTTTAAGGGCACCAGCGTCAGGTTTGCAAGCGGCGCACCGGTGACCGGAGCAATTGCAACGAGTGCTGCGACGCACACAACGATAAGCATGAGAGGAAAATATCCGGGGCCCGCTGCGTACCTGTTCGATCCGGCCGCCGTCATCAGCCTCTCCTCCCATTTCCTGCAAGGAAAAGTACCGCGGCGCAGGGCACAGAGAACAGTACCTGTGTCGGGAAGAGTGGTACCGGGTGCGTTCCGGAGGGGGAGGGTGTCACATTGACAGGTTCCGTTACATCCTCACCGGGGGTCTGCCGGGGCGTGGCTGAGGGAGCAGGGGCAGAGTATTTTCCCTTGACAAGTGTGACCAAGGTGTTTCCTTCTACATCCGTGTACGTGGACGAATGAAGATTCACAAGATATTCGTCGGGTCGGAATCCTGCGGAATCTACCACAAACGACCAACTGCCATTTGAGGCATTTCCCCGGACAACCCGGGTTGTCCCGGTCTGGTTGCTCGGGTTCCCGAACTGCGGACCGCCCGGGTTAAAAGTACTGGTAAGAACAGCATATTCCAGGTCTTCCCCCAAAGGAAGATTTGTTGTCCCGGTGATAGCAAATGTGTCCCCCACCGAATGGATGCCGACAGGATCTGCCTGGATAAAAAACGGTTCTCCGACATGGATAAACGATGGCCGGCTTCTGGTGCTCGTCCCGGCCGGACCGGTGACGGTCAGGTTCACGGTATAGTTTCCGTCATGCAGGTAGGTATGGAACGGTTTTTCCTGCGTGGATGTTGTCCCGTCGCCGAAATCCCATAACCATTGGGTGATCGTACCCTCAGAGTATTGCAGGAATTCGACACTGCACGGTGCATGCTGCGATGTGTAGATCGCTTCAAAGTATGCAACAGGTTCAAACGGGCCGACAAGAATGAAGACCGGCTCTTCCAGGGTGTTTTTCCCGGCCGGCCCGGTAACGGTCAAGAGCACGGAATAATTCCCCGTCTTTGAATAGGTATGCACCGGGTTTTGCTCCGTTGAGGTACTTCCGTCACCGAAATCCCATGACCATCCTGTGATGTCGCCCATGGACGTGTCGGTGAGGATAACGGTGAGCGGTGCATAATCAGCACGTTGGGGATCAACGCCAATCCGGGCCAGCGGGGGGAGGGGGCCGACCGTAATACAATCCGGGTAGGTGAACGTATTGTGTCCGGACGGTCCGCTGACAGCAAGTGTCACATTGTAGGTACCGTTGGCCCGATACGTGTGGACAGGACTTCGTTCGCTGGACAGGCTCCCGTCGCCAAACGACCAGTTCCAGTCCGTGATCGCTCCCTGTGAATAATCCGAAAACGTAACTTTCAGCGGAGCATCTCCTTGGGTTGCCGACATCGGCGAGAACGATGCGGTCACCGTCTGAGGTGTGGGCTGTGCGATGCCCGTCGCGGTCGCATCGATGATCGTCATCACAAGCTGATTACCGGAGAGAATGTATGTGATATTTCCTTCGCTATCGACAAAGGCGCCGTTTGGGACGGTGTGCGTGTGGTGTGCCCCGGTATCGTACACGGCCAAAAACTGCGTGCCGTTTGCATCGAAGACCCTGTTGATCCCGTCATCTGACATGAGGATGATGGAACCAGCCGGGATTACATAGATGCCAGTATCGTTTACGGTACTGAGTTCCTGATTCAGGATCACCGGCTCCATCGAGTCATTGACCTGCAATGGCGGGAGGGGGTATTTCCCGGCAGGGACCGTAAGCGCGTGAATAGTATCAGCGCTGGCCGGGGATATGATCATGAGGAGCGCGATGATGACGGTGACCATCAGGAACTTGCAGGGATTCAGGGGAACTGGTGATTTCATGTTATGAACCTCTCTTTTTCTGGAGAATTACGAGCGCGCCTATGCAACAGATTGTGATGATCACTACGGTCGCAGGCAGGAATGCGGCCGGGTTTTCTGGTGAAACCGGATCAAAAGTATAGGTCTTTCCTTCGACAAAACCCGGGAAACAGGACATTATCAGGGTTTTGAGCCGGGGCGTTGCAACATCCAGATCGGATTTCCCTGCGGTCCCGTAGTACGCGATATAGTAATTCTCGTCCGGGAAGAAATCCGTGGAAAAGATGATGAAATACCCGGAAGTATCTGCCGCTCGGTAGGCCGTTGCATTGATCCGGGTGGCGTGCAGGCCGGCAATCCAGGGATCGCCCGTTCGTACAAGGTCGCCGGATATGTCAAGGGTTACCGGTGAGATCGTCCCGCGTTTCTGTAAATAGTCCGTCAAATCTTCGCGGCCGGTTGCAAATGAATCCCAGGTGTCAAAATACCAGACTTCCGAGAGGTAGGGGTCACCGGTTTTTGCATACGTAAAATTCTGGAAAGCCCGGTATTGTGATACCCCGGGAAAGTAAGGGGATGCACCAGCAGTATTTTGGGAAGACGTTACAAGAAACCCTGAATTGACGGATTGGTTGTAATAGAGACCGGCGGGATTTGGCAGAAGATACATGGCACGATATTCCGGGGGAGGGGGCGTTGCACCGGCAATCTGCGTGCAACAACCGATCGTCACAATGGCGCACAATACTACGAACCAGGATGTGTTTTTCATTTTTTACAACGCCCTCGTTGCGCCATGAGCAGGCTGATTCCCGCAAGTGCACTGATAGCCGGAGCGATGGGAAGTGATGCAGGCTGCGTGGTTTCGGGTTTGTTTTTCCGGAATGCGTCCTCGGTCGCTTCACGGGAAAAGAGCGTGTCGTTCTCCACGGCGCAATATGAAATATCTGAACAATCCACCGTGAAGTTCCAGTGCCCCCGGTACGGATCGAACTTGGTTGCGGCAATGCGGATCTCCCGTGCATCGCATGGAATTGGGGCGGTATGCCATGTGACATGATTGACACCGTTGCCGGAATACAATGATGAGTACATACGGAAATCCTGCGCCGTACTGTTATCGATCCAATATTCCGCGGTTACCTGCGAGAATCCGGGTGCGGCAGGAGATCCCTTGCGGGGTGCCGGTGCAATAACCGTCATGTTTACAAAACCGCCTCGTTCATTGAGCACAAGGGAGTCAAGTTTCGCAGTCACATCCCCGTCAGTCACCGATACATTGGGGTACAGGGTGCCAGCCAGTGCCCCTTGGGGATATTGAACAATAACTTCGGAATTTGCAGAAATGAACGATGAGGTGATTGTTGTTGAATCTGGTGTGACATTCTGGACAATGCCTGCCTGTGCCGAGAGATAGTAGACACCAGGATTCACCTGGGCCTGCTGATCATTTTTCTGATCCCAGATGAGTATCGTGCTGGTTGTATTGTTCGGCTGGAGAAGTCGCATCTCGTCACCGTGCCTTATGGTCCGGACGATCCCCCTGTTCCACCCTTCCGGTCTGGTCGAGATCTCTATATCAGGAGGAAAATCCGGGAAGGTGAACGTATCTGAAATGGCATTGGAGAGGGTTATGTTAATCTTCACCGGTTTTCCGTAGGCAGAGACCGGCTGTTCCGGGGCCATGTCCATTGCAAGCGGGGTCGGTGCGGGAAACGGGGAGTAGCCGGGTCCCCTGATCTGATTAATGATCACCTGTTCTTCGGGTGACGGTGTCGTGCCGTATCCTAATAAAGCCCCGGTCTTCGGATCATAAATATAGTGCAGAGCGGTTGTATTTTGTGAGGGGTCCAAAGCCGCGAAATCTGATTGCGCGGCAAGAACGGGGGAGGTAATTGCCGGGAACAAAACCAGAATGCCGAAAAGGATGAGCCACATGACCGGATACCCCGTTTGTTGATCCTGAACACCCATTCTCAGCCACCTCGTCTTAGCCCTTTAACAATCAGCAATACCGCACCAAGAACAGATGCGACAACGATACCGGCAGGGAGCGGAGCTGTTTGCATAGGCCGCGTTGCCGTTGTCGGCACGGTGAGCGTAGCGTACAGATCGACCGTCCCGCCGCGTTCCGGGTACCTGTCGATAGTGACCGGAAAAGAAATGTATCCCAGTTTAAAAACCGAGACTGTTTTGTAACGGGGTGCGGTTACGTTGACCGGCACAACGAGCGTCCCGTGAGAGAGAGCCCCTATTCGGTCCGTGTCGAAATCGACCGTGGCATCGTCAACGTTGGCGTGCACGACAAACCAGCCGGTATTTTCCCCGAACGTCAGGTTATATAGGTCAGGTACAGGAGTTCGCGCGGAATCCAGGTCCACCGGATTACCGATGCTTTTTAGGAACGCCTCCTTCATGATCGCCGCACTTTCGCGAATGGCTGCATTCTCGTCATCGGTCAGTTTTGTGCTGGTAACGGACGGCACGAACCGGATCGTACTCTCCGATCCGCCGTATGTCGGGTACCCGGCGCTTCCCGGTTTTGTTTCGGAGACGACCGGGTACTTGTCCCAGATCGCGTTCAGCTTCGCTGCCAGTGCGGCATATTTTGTCTCTTTCTCGGGGTCGGCGGCATACAGGAGATCGAAATCAGTACCCAGGTCGCGGAGGTAATTTGCCTTCCCTTCGTCATCCAGCACGAGGAAATTGTAGTCGGGCGTTGCTGCCTTGATCGCCGGGTCGATAACAATGATATCGACCGGGACGTACCCGACCGTATCGTTTTCGGGGAAGGCCTGCTGCATTCCCCCGGTATCCGCAGCGGCAGGGAAAATGGCAATGCAGGCGACAATAAAAAGCGCCAGGATCGCAAGGGCTCTGTGAAGTTTTTGGATTTTTTCCATCGTCTCATCTCCTCAGTTTTTTGATCGCAACGATGCCGGCTGTTGCCCCGGTCGCCGCAAGGGATACAATTCCCGGGACTGGTGCCGGTTTTGTTGCAGGTACCGTCCCGGTCCCTGCCGTTGTACCCGTCCCGTTTACCGGGGCGGACGGGAGAGAGGACCCGCTGGTCGCCGGGTCGTACTCAGCGTTTGCCATTTTTTCTACCTGTGCCCTCCCGAACTGCCCGGCAAGGAAATCGATGTACTGCCGGTTTGCTTCCATGAACTCCTCGTGGGTCATGGGATTGTTTCGCGCGACCAGTTCGGAATCGTTTAAAACAATCGCCCGTGATTCGATCAGGGGGAGCGTGACGTTGTTGAGGGTCACGGTGCCGTTGTCGTTTACTATTGGCGTAGGATAGGGAATTGCCGCGTCCGGGTCTGCCAGTGCCGGAGTCGTAACGAGCACGGCGAGAACGAATAGTGCTGTACTATACAGCAGTATCAGAGAACCCCGGTATTTCGGTCTCATGGGCTCACCTGCTCCCGGATCGTTATATTCTCCACTTCCCAGTCGCTCAGCTGGTGCTGGTAGTCCCCCATCCGTGCCACGCGGTCAAAACGGCAGGTTTCTGCAATCATCCCTTTCAGGAAGGGGGCCTGTGAGGTAAGACTCGTCGGGGTTGTTGTCCCATAATAGACGAGATAATACTCCTCATGTTTGGAATAATCCGTATCCCCGGTAAAGCCTCCGGATCCAGGAATCGTTACCGTGAAAAAATACCCGGAAGTATTGCCGCTTTCATAACCGGAAGCCTGGAGAATCGGGGGGAGGGTGTAACGGCTTTGTGGATCCTGAATGCCACGGGCAGGCTGCCCAAGCCCCGCAATGTGCCCAGTAAAATTTAATTCAACAGGTGAGAAGTTTCCCGATGCCTGCAAAAAACCGTTTAATTTTTTTTGTGATTCAACGAAGGTTCTCTCATCGGTAAAATACCATGTGGCGATCATATACTTGTTGGTAGTCCGGGGATCCGTGTAGTTTTCATAACGGCTGTACGGAGAAAGAGCCGGGAATTGTGGCGCCGGGGCATCCTGCCACCCGTTCAGGACAAGGCGTTCCTGCCGGCTTTCGTTCACCGTGGGTTCCGGTACCGTCCAGGCAATATCCTGATGGGGGAGATACCATCCGGCCCGTACCTGGGGAGGCGTGGGATCTGTCGTACCGGATAAAAAAACGAGTGAAACGAATATGATGCCCGCAACCAGGACAATAACTCCGCCAGCCAGGATTTTTTTCATTTCCTCAAACCTTCTTTGGATATTTCAGTGTATCCCCACGATGATCACGATTAACAGGACACCAAGAGCGATAGCAATGAAAAGTGATTGATTCGTTTTTCTTGATGCAAACCAGCCCATTGAACCTGAAATAAGGACGAATGGTGCAGTGTCGGCAAAGAAATTCCAGTTCAATCCGTAGAGAGGTGTTGCCACAAAACCGGGATCGAACATTTGAGAAAGGACCTGGGTGTATATCCAAAACAAGGGAAACAGGAGCAAGCCCGAGAGTGTCGTACCGGTTTCATCACCGGTCCAGCGGCCAAAACCGATGAGGATCGCAACCGGGATTCCAAATATCATGGCTTTCAACACCATCTGTAATTCTGTCGACGGGAGAACAACCGGGACCATGAGACTGTATCCCACAAACATCAATGCCGTCAGGAGGGGGAGCAGGAGGATTATACATCGAACGTGTTTCATAGGGTTCTCCTGAACAATGCTGATGCAACAACAGCACAGAGTCCCAGTGCTGTGACCAGCGTTATGGTCGGGAGCGGTGCGGGTATCGCCATTCGTGAATACGATGTCCGTATCATGGGCAGCAATTCATTCCCTCTCCTTTTTCTCCAGTGCTTCCAGCCGCTGATTGATCCGTTCGATCTCGGCCCTGAGCGACGCAATGGTTTCAGGTATGCCGGCTGTTTCGGGCGGATTGATCCTGTTACCCGCCGCGAGTTTTTCGACAAGCGATTCCACCCATTGCCTGAACTCCCGAATGAGCAGGACAACAACCATGGCGGCAAGGATAATGAGAACGATAAGCGGGGTGAAGGATGAAAACGATGGCCCTGCTATCGCTATAAATCCTGCTGCCAGAGAGAGTACTCCACCAAGGATTACCAGAAGGATAACACGTTTTCGTTGCATGATTAACCACTTCTTCGTTTCAGTTCATTTTGGGTCATAAGGATCGGGATGAGCAAGTCAGCACAACAGACACCCGGGATGCCGGGTTCCTGTTTTTTATTTTTTTTCATTGCGATCCCCTCCGGTGTTTGCCGATTGCAGCGTACACGGCGATGCACCCGATTGCCACTATACCAAGTCCGCCCAAAGACGGTGCAGGCTGAGTTCCGGGTATTGTCCGGATAACGACAGGAACTGTCGGTGATGACCGGGTACCGGGTTCCTCCCTGCCCGTGGCAGAATCGTTCAGGTACATCCCCTTCGGATTGATTTGGGCGTAAAGTTCCGTGAGATTGTCATACTGACGGACATACGAGGATACCGGCAGTTCCAGCGTGTTCCCGCTTACGGTTGCCATGAAACGATCATACATTGATTCAGGCATCCGTATCATGGCTACACGGTCTTCCGGGACCAGGTTTTTCTCATAATGCCATGTCGGTGACGACGTTGAACTGGTAAAGTTTGCGGCAAAGTCCAGGTACGAGACGGGGATCTCAATAATTCCGGGTGTGTCCTTCCCGCTGAACCGTTCAAATGTTTGCCCGGAGATGATGATAGTGATCATCTCCGACTCGGGAAGTGGAGTTGCCGGTTTTGCATCTTTAAAATATTCCGGGGAGAGATAATGTTCGGGCACATTTTCATATGGCCATGCCGGAGACGAGGATGAATTGTTTTCCGCTGTCACAATCGGGATTATAACCAGCACCGCCAGCACTGCAAGAAGGAGGATACGATTTTGTTCCATGATTAACCACTTCTCCGGTTTCTCTTTTTCCCGCGTACTGCGATATCCTTCCCGGGACGGATTGCGGGAATCACCCGGGGCCCCGGGGTTTTTCCGGCCGGCGAACTGTTCATTTACGGGTACCTCCTCACAATAACATACCCCATGACAAGGATACCGAGCCCCGCGATTCCACAGAGGGTCATGGCCCATCCCGGGGAATACTCCATGCGGATACCTGATACGGACAAGGGCGGGACGAATGCGACCGTGCCCTCATGGTCAGGAGGTATCTCCGGTACCTGCAGGGTCTGGTTGTATAACGGTTCTTTTTCAGATTCCGGCATTCCCGCAAGGTAGTCCGGACAGACCGTTTCGAAATACTTCCCGATCGTAATCTCTTGGCCGGCCAACCGGTTCGACCCTTCAATCGTCGATTCGTTCATGTGGCACTGCCCGCTGCGGTTTCCCGCGTCGGCGTTTTGCTGACCGTCCGGAATCTCTCGGTAACCCGCGACTGCAATGGCAGCACTCCGCGAACCGTACGTCAGGCCCCCGGGTGAAGGGTCCTGCATCCCCTCACTCGCATTGGGGTAACCGGGCACCCGGACGACCATCCGGTAATAAGCATCCCTTGTATCCTGCGGCACGGTGTCAGGGCTGCCGGGATTGATAACGTCCAGGTATTCTCCGGCAGGAACGTCCTGCCCCGCATTTTGCTGCATCCACGGGGAGACCGTTGTGGTGCAACCGGCCCGGACAGATTGTACCGGCAGGGGGGTGGCGGGCAGAGGATCGACCAAGGCGGGAGGTTCATGTGCGATGGTTCCCTGCGCAATCCCGATCATAGCAACGGCCGGCGGGACAAGGGAAACGGCAACAATCCCGGTGAGCAGGGCAAGAAGGATCGTGCGTGACAGTATCCCGGTTTTGTAATCATTATCGCGGGAACCGGAATTTCCGGCAAGTCTTTGCCTGAGGAACCGGAACAGCAGGGCCCCGGTCGCAGCAAAAACCATGCCGGTAAGGACGGATGCACACACGACCATGAACCAGCCAAATCCGGCCGCTTCCAAAAAAGCCATAAGTCCTGGTAAAATCCCCGGAAGGAGATGATACCGGGCGGGATCCAGCAGAATATCCAGGTAAGGAAAGGTGCCGCCGAACACGAGCCCTGCCATAATACCCGACAGGATGCCGGACCGGAGTACCGCTATTTCGCGATCTTCGCGTGAATGTATAAAAAAAACGGACAAGGCCCCGGAAAAAATGAAGACCAGAAGGATCTCTGTCGTATAGCATGCCCCATATGGTCCCGAAAGCCATCCGTTATACCCTACCAGGTCCCTCCATCCCAGGTTCGTGAGAGAGATGACGGCCGCGAGCAGGAGGCCCCCGGCTATCCCGGCGAGGATCGGGGATTTCAGGTATTTTGTCCGCCCGCTGTTTTTGTCGTCATCCATGAACGATCACGCATCCTGTGTCGATCCGGGTCCGTTGTCTCTCCCGAGGATGGAATACCCTATGCCCATGCCGGGCGCCGGTCCGATGAAGAATGAAAATGGATTCCAGCCGGCCGGTTTAAAGAGGGAAATCAGGTTCACCCGCAGTAACTGGCACACGGTCACCGCAATTATGAGGGCAGTCAACCCCGACAAAATCCACGGTATTTTTTTCATGAAGTATCCTCATGAGGCGGGTTTTTTCCGGGGATATTGTTCGGTTCGATCAAACCATATCTACGATAAAGATCCTGGGATATCAGGCACATGATAATTCCGGCCAATACTCCCAGGATAAAGATGATCTGGCACAGCATTGCATTCTTCACAATCGTTGATGTGCTCATGATCCTGGCAGCGTAATCGCCAAGCATTGCCGAGATACCGATGACGATAATTATCAGGATAAAATTTATCAGGAATCTTCGTGTTTTCACATCCATGAAAATACCTCCGTGAACGGTACCGCCATCACATTGTAACCGGGATTTAACCGGCAAATGCCTCGGGATTTTCGTTTTGAATACTTCTTGCCCATCGGCTCCATGTTCGCTTTCATGACGAATACTCCTTAAATGCAAACAGGATCCGATCATCAGCGTTAAGTTCTGCGAGAACCTTTTCCCGTTCCGATTTTTTTGGTTCCGATTTGTAGTCATACCGGATATACACTTCTTTCATCGGTTTTATGGGAAGGTCTTCGGCAATGAGCCGCCTGGCGTTTGCCTCATGAGGATAGGCAATGGCAAGGGGGATAATAACCGAGCCGTTTCTCTGTTTGACAATCTGCTCGTATTCCCACATGGACGTAATCTGTTCGCTGATCCAGACACTTCCGTCCTTTTCAAGGAGCAAAAACGTGCGATTGTAATCAGCCTCCGGCACATCCAGATAATAATCCGTTCCCATCGCACCTACCGAAAGGATCTCTAATGTGTAGTTCCCGGAAATCTGATGGCTCCCGATCTGCTGCTTAATCTCTGCATCCGTCAGCGACGCATCGACGAGAACTGCACTAAACCAGTCGGCCTGTTCGTGCCAGGCCTGAGTTACCTTGTCCAGCTTCGGACGGACTGCCGGCTGCGGATAGAGCGGATTGTAGAGATTTTCCACGGGGGGGTTGCGGGGTTCTGTCGTGAAGATATACACGCCAAGCGCGACAAAACCTCTATCGTTCAGCGGTTGATCCACAGGGATCCCCCGGGATGCTGCATAGGTTACAAAATCCCGATCTTTTTTGTCATCATTTTCCCAACGCTGGATATTATCTGCATATTCTCCTTGGGTCATTAAGGAAAACAGTGATGGGTATGCTTCAGTTCCCACAGTACCGGAAATTTTTTCGATGGACGCATCAAGGGTATACGTATCGACAAGGATGCAGTTTTTTTCCAAGGTGGATGAATTTTCAACATCCATTATCACCGTAACATTATGGCAGCAGTTGTCTTTGAGGGAATAGACCGATCGCACCGTACGAATGGAATCCCCGGGAAAACTCTGTGCAGCAACCACCCGGACTTTTTGTGTTGCATTCGAAAAATCGTAATCGCCGGCAGCGGTCTCAAGCCCGAAACGGTGGGAATACAGCCCCTTGTTTGCAGCGACAATTATCTCGCTCATCGGCATCCCGTTGCGCTCGGCAGTAAATACGTAATAGAGTTTGTTGCCGCTGATATCCTCGATGATGAGCGGCTCGTTTTTACTAAGACCGGCATTTCTCCAGGACCTGTCGGCATAACTGTCCGGCCGGTCGAGTACGATGCGCCAGAGATGCGCGGTGGCCTCTGTCCGTGCGGCATCAACGGGAACAATATTTTTATCGATAATCTCTCCGGTGAGCGGCCGGTCGTCCGGCTTTTCATGAGTCTCGTCCGGTGCTGTTGCTGAATCCGGCGATTGTTCCCGGTAATATTCCCTGATAATACTCGTATTCTGTCCTGAAAGGGGGAGACGGGGATCGATGCCGCGTGCCAGTGCATATGCCACGACGTTCGTGGCATTCGAATTCTCGGCCTCCCACTGCGCGACGCGGGCCGGTTGTTCCTCCTGCGGGATGCTGTCGAGATACGACCATGCATACTCCGGGCCCGGGTGATCTTCGGACGGATGATCAGGAACCACCATGTGGGAATACGCATCTACGACGATCGTTTCATTTACACCAGATGTCCTGTTCAGGATGGTGACGATCGTACACAGGTTCGGGTAACCACCTCCATAGAGACCGGATTTTTCCAGGAGTATCGGGTAGCCAGAATAGGTGATGTTCACGATATCTTCTGCGTCACGCGCAATACGGGTGTAACTGGCACTTGGAGATCCCTCATAGATCCGGAAAATGCCATGCTCCATGCGTTTATCTGCCACCGTCCAGAAATAACCGGGACTCTCGTTCCCGTTGCGAAGGTAAAATTCGTAATACCGGGGTTCCCCGTTGATATCGAAAAGCGTTACCGGCACAGGATCGAGCACCGCGGATGTCCAGTTGGGGTTTGTGGCATACGGGCCTTCGAGTGCAAACATCCAGAACGCGGCAAGCGTCCGGTTGTATGCGGTGTCGATCGGCACGGTGGTGAGGGTTGTACCCGGACTCCCGCGATATGCCGATGCGGGTTGGGAATCCTGCTGGAGGAGCGAAGACTGAGACTGGTTGACATCCGGTGTTACCGGGGATCCCGCAGAATCCGTGCAGCCTGCCATGAGAACGGTCAGGCATAACGGCACGGCCAGCAGCAGAACCAAAATCCTGGTTTTCATGGGGTTGCCTCCATCGGATCGAATGCAAAAAGGATTTCTCCATTAAACTCAACGAGAGTCCGGTTTCCTTTTTCACGAACCATTGCGCCGTTAGGGACCTGAATACTTCTTTTTACCACGGTAAGTGAGACAGGATCCACCATATACTCTGCAACAATCTGGTTATACCGGACAGATAACGCAGGGAAGAAACCTCCGGGGCTGTTTTTTGTTCCTCTCTGAAGAGACATTCCCACACCGAGTATCTCCCCACCGGCATCCACCATCCTTCGTGCAGAGGTGTCCCGCAGTGCAATTTCTGCGATCGTTTCCGGGTTTTTGATCTCTTCTGGTGCGAAGTTGAGCAGTGCGGGTGTTGTCACTGACCGGGCAATGCGAACCAGTTCCTCTTGAGGGAGGGTACCGATCAGGACGTATGACCGGTTTTTATCCTGCCAATCGATCTCGTTCCTGCCGGCAACAGTCCGAAACCTTCCGGTGAGGTTGCCGAAGAACACCGGCATATCCTGTTCCGTGACGGATTCACGTGAGACACCGGTTTTTACAAATGCCTGCGTGAATACGAGATCATCGGTATCATTGGAATACACAATTGAATCCCGTCCGTCTTGATCCCGGTAATGGAAGCAGTACCTGAATGTGTACCCGGCCGGGACGGTGGAAGGCAAACGGAAGTCAGGACCAAACCGGACCTTTGCCTGGTACATCGAACTCATGTTCAGAGGTGCAACCAGTTCTGTGATTGTCGGCGAGATTTCCGTTCCGGGTGGTGGCGTAAAGTCAAACATTTCCCCGGAAAGCGGGGGATTGATGCTGATATTCCGGAGATCTACGGCAAGTGCAGTTTCGTTATAGTCCCCGATCAACACCATCCGTGTCAGCATCAAGGTATCCTCATCGATCCAGATCCTCGCCCGGCGAAAAATCGTCGGATAATACTGCGTGGGGACATCGTCAACTGCTGTTTCGATGATGACCGCATCGGAGCCGTTTAAGTGTTCAGTCCCGTTCAGGACGGCAGGGAATCGTTCAAGGATCCGTGCCGCGATCGCGGGGTAATCTTTCCATGCAAAGAAAGTGTTCTTCGGATCTTCGATAAGGTCCGGTCGTGCTTTTTTGGTATCCGGATAGTATTGCCAAACAAACGACCCGTTCGCTACAACGATAGTGTCGTTGCCGTGAATTTCAGACCGGCTGTATTCTGCACGGAACTTGTCCGGTCGGGTTACATAAAACCGGTACTCGTCGTCATCGTAACCGTTTTCACCCACAGAGTGCACGTCAGCAGAATAACCGGAGATATTATTGTTGTGACGGACAAATTCCGCTGCGATTTCCTCCGCCGACATCTCATGCAATGATTTTTGTACGGTATTGTTCCCGGAAAAAACAGGTCCGGAATTGTTGTGGCCGGGAGGGACGTGCTGGGGAACGGACAGGACACAGCCAATAATAATGAGTACGGCAAGTGCCGCAGCGATCAGCCACAGGAGCTTATTCATGCGCCGTCACTCTCCCGGCCGGGCAGGGGATCTTGTAATATTTGCACTGTTCCTGGAAGACCGCCGTCAGGTTCGGGTAAGATCGGAAGACTGACTCCGGCTCGTTGATATGCACGTACGCCGGGTCCGGGTTGTCCTGCTGGAACATATCGATCGGAACCTGGTACAGCATCACGCGCTCGTCCGCCGCGATACTGCGACAAATGTGGTAATCCGGGTAGGCCGTACCGTTCACGAAATCCACAGAAAATTGTTGGGCCGGCAGCCGGATCCCGATCATACCCGGCGTCGCGCTGGTGTTGTGGCTCATAACCCATGACTCCGGCATAACGATCGAAGTCAGTTCGGTGATCCCGAGGGGTTCGGCCATCTTCGGCTCGTTCCATGGCAGCGTTTTCATCAGGGTATCGTTGACCTGCACCAGCGATTCTGCCATTTTTGCCAGTTCCCTCCGTTCCTGTTTTCCCGTGAGGGTATATGCATGGCCGCCCTTGATCCATTGCAGCTGGTTCTGGTCTTTGCCCTGTCGGAAATCGCCGATGGTCCCGTTCACGGGAAGTTCTGTGACGGGGCCGTCAACGACCTCACCATGGGGCCTTCCTATGACCGGTGAGTCAATATAACTGATCGAATCGCTATTTTTGACAAGCGAGAACTGGAGGGTCCCGTCGCTCATCTGGTACCCGCCGCCGTACGCATACCCTTCCGGAAGATATCCCGGGATGGCGAGGCCGTTTCCCAGCACACGGTAGGCATCCTCAAGGGAAAGGAGAAAGATCACCGGGTCGTGGTGCCTGATCTCTTTTGGCGGATTCGGCACATTATCCGGATCGAAAACGAACACGCTGTCGGGAATGCCGCTGTTCACCCGGATGTCCCGGTATTCCACGGTCACGGGCGACGGCCAGGTGTCGTTATAAAGGACGATCCGTACGGGCATCCACGAACCGGCATCGATCCATACCCGGGCATTCTGGTAATTGTCAGGAAGACCGGTGAACGGTTCTCCTGCACGCGCGGAAAAGTCCACGAGATAAGAGTTGTTGCGCCGGTCGGTGCCGTTGAGCATGTACGAGCCGGGATATTTTGTAAAGAGGCGGGCGATCATCCCCGGGTAATCCCACCCGGTAAAATAGGTCTGATCCGGATCGAAATGCCGGGTGGTGCGGAGAGTTTTCGTGAACGCAGAATACCACCAGATGACCGTGCCGTTCGTGATGACGAGCGTTCCGTTCGCCTCGCTGCCGGGGGTCAGGAACTCGATCCTGGAATCGTGCGGTGCCTTTTTCTGGATTTGTACCCGGTCCACGACCTGCCCGGTGGCGCCCGCGACCTCGACTGTCGCCGAGAAATCCTGTATGTTCTCCTGCGCCTTCACGTATTGTCCGGCAATTTCGGGCGCGGTCAGGTTATCCACGGGAGGCGCCGATGTACATCCCGCCCAGAGGATGAAACCTGCAAGCACGACAACCGCCACAATGCCGGCAGGTATGTTCATGGGATCCTCCCTGCATGCGGATCGAACGTTAAAAATATGGCCGGCGTTCCTGCCCGGTACAGGTCTACCGGTTCAAAAAACGGTCCCCCGACCATGCTGACACCGACGACCGGAACGGGCTCTTCCGGCCGGGTTTCGTTCACATTGTATGCAACCATAACGGTGAGCGGGCGGCTGCACCGGAGGAATGGAAACGGGCAGGGTGTCGTGTCGATGCATCCGCTGCTCCCGCACGCCATCATGCCCGGGTAGAGCCGGGCTGTCGTTGCATTCATGGTCTGGATGGGTACGGGCGTCACCTGCGGATTGTACCGGGACATGTCTTTTTGCCCGGCCAATGTCTCTTTGTGCGTCAGGTAATAGGACTGATCCCACGTATCGTTCGATCCGCAGGCTACAGGAGATATCACGAGAGCCACCAGCAGCAACACTGCAATCAGCCAGAAATGATATCGTTTCATGTCCTCCGCCCTCCTGTCAGCAACTGCACCCGGTGCTGCCGCGGGAGATTCGCATGGTCGTGCTTCCCATGTTCCCTTCGCTCACCAGGATCGCAGCACCGGTCCGGATCAGGTTTGCAAGCAGTATATCGTCAGATCCTTTTGCCAGCCTGACCGTATGCTTCAGGGACGCCATCGCGCTGCCCGAACCTTCAATCGCCGCGTTCTCCGAACAGAGTGTCCATCCCGGGCCCGGGACGGCCGAGGATCCGGTGACAACACGTTCGACCCGCTGGTTATAGAGCACGTAAAAAGTACAATCCGTTTTTATCGTGGCAATGGCCGTGCCATCGGTATCCCGGCACGTGTCCTCCTGGTCCTTTTGTACGATGTACAGGGAAAATGTACTGTTCGCTCCGCCCGGGAGCACGGGATCAATGCGCCGGATGACGACATCTGATACGGAAGTCGTGGTATAGGCGCCGCTTTGTGCGGGCCCGGGTGCGGCTGCCTCACTATGCAGGCTTCCCACAGCGAGAGATACCAGTGTCAGGGTCCGGACGCTGTCGTTTTTGGCAAGGACTTCGGTCACGTTTTTACCGGACTTCACAAGAAGGATCCGCGTGTCCGGAAATTCGTACAGCCCGATGACAGACTCTTCAGAGCCGTTGACCTCTGCCCGGGCCATGAGCGTATCGATTGCATCTTTCCGTAACGGGTAATCGATCATGGGAGGCAGGGCCGGGGCCGCAGCCGGTTCAGGCTCGCCGAACCTGTACAGGAAACTTTCGTTGTAGGCCTGCGGGATCGTGCTCGTAGAGGTCATCGGGATATCATCGTTACCGCAGGTGCCAAAAGAAAAACCGCTCCACTCACCAACCGGGACAAGGTACATGTTCACTACAGAGTGCGCAGGGTTCCAGAAGAGAATGCCAAGCCCAAGAACGATGATGACACAGAGGGCAGCCATCAGGAGGGTATGCCATTTCTTATTGTCAGAAGGATTCATTTTAATTCCCGGTCTTTTTTCAAACCAGCAATTATCAGGACACCGCCGATCGCGGCAAGGGGAATTATGCCAAGGAGCGGTGCCGTTTGCGTAGGTACGGTAGTTCGTACCGGTGTGACCTGCGTATCTACCTGAACAGGTAATAGTGGAAAAGTCGCATTCCCCGGGAGAGAATTTTCTGCCGGGCGACTATCTGCAGGCAGAATGTCGAACAACTGTGTTGCGTACGGGCGGCTATCCGTAGAATCTTCCAAAGAAACTTGTGCAAGGTATTCGCCCTCGCTCCAGTTGGTTGTCGTTATTTCGGCCAGCCAGTGGTTCGTGGTGTCATCTCTCCCGGGCAGGATGGGTACGGTTTTGGATGCTCCATACTCGGTAAACGGAATGCGCGTATGATGATGATACGATGACGAATATACCTCGACCAGAAGATTTCGCGTTGTGGAAATGTTTGTCGATCCCCGAATGAGAATCGTATCCCCGGAATAATGATTCCCCATGGGATCGATCGAAACAAACCGGAATTCGTGAGGATTCTCATTGGACACGGCAACCGTGGTCTCTTTTGCACATACGGGGATTACGGCAAAAAGGCCCACTGCCAGAACGATAACCAGGATATACAGAAGTTTCCCGGAACCCGGGACTACCTTCGTATGCCCGCACCGTATTCTCCCTGAATTCATACTGTTGGTTATAATCTGCATGTCTTCGCACCCGCCCTAGGTTTTCCCTCTTGGATTTATTCCTGGCAACCTCACGATTCCCCCGGTATCACCCGTACGGTAAACGGGGCATAATCGCCTCCACCGGTGGGGGTCCGGAGGACTGCGCTGAAACAATAATCCCCGGGCAGAACCTCTAGGCTGATATCAAACGACATGTCCGTAAGGTACGTGGCAAAACTCCTGCCGGTAAACAGGTCCGGGGTGATCGTTGCCCGGATCCCCTCCGGCCACGCGGGCCGTTCGTCCGGCCGTAACGGCCCGTGATCGACACTGCACGGGCTGGTGACAAGGCCCAGCGTCACATTTCCCGTATCGAGCTCGCTGTTCCGGATTGCAAACCGGGTATGGCCGGTTTCGCCCTGCCGGATCACGAGCACCTTCTGGCAGTATCCGCCACTCCCCTGGTAAAAGTGATAGAGGCCCATACCGCTCATCTCAGATCCGTCATCAACGGCAAGCCGGACCCAGTCGTCCGTGAGCGCATCTGGCTCACCTTCCACAGCTGCGTGAATGTGGATCCAGAAATTTTCTCTCATAACGGTTCCCGGCTTCACATGGACGGTGACTGCCGATGTATATTCATGGCCCGGCTCTGCGGTAAATTCACCGGGTTCAACAAAGACGGAGATATTCTCCGGCATCGGTTCGGGCTCTGTATCGTAAAGACCAGCGACACGGGACACCGTGTACCTGACGTTTCCCGGCTTCATAGCCCGGGCATAGAACGTATAGTTTATTGAACGATGAGGATCCGGATCGATCGTCCGGCCTCCGGCCTCGTAGTCATAGAGGGATACCAGAAGTTTGTCGCCACTGAATCCCCCGACCGGCCGGGTCAGCAGCGCGTCCGTGCAGTTCAGGCAGCCGGGTTCAAGTGCAGGGGGGAGGTTTTTCGGATTATAATTCTCCGCATCCGTTGATCCTCCGGTATATCCGCACTGGACGGACGATCCCTGCGGCGGGACGAACGCGAAATGATCGTCTGCGATACCGGTATTAACATCGATCCGGGAATAATCGATCTGGTTATTTACCGTGTCTGCCGGGTAAAACGTGGTAATATTCCAGGCCAACCCTGACTCGGGATCAATCCATGCCCGGACTTTAGAGATGAGGTAGGGCATATCTTTCGATTGCCAGTTATCCGGGAGGCCCTCGATCAGGTAGATCGTGTGGCCGTTCATAACCTCCCTGCCAATAACCGAATACTGCCCGTCCTGCACGATCTGCCTCACCATCTTCTGGTAATCATGCTGGGGAAGATACTGCATATCCGGTTCAATATGATAGGTCTTTTCCCCGGGACTATATTCTACGGCGGTTGTCCGGTTCATGATTAAAAGGGATCCCGTCACCGGGTTCGTGGAATTGATATACTCCATCCGGTAGAGGGCCGGTGCCTTCCAGTCAAACTGGACGGTTCCGTCAGATGTTGACGTATATTCCGACTGGTAATCCGTGATCAGGTTGGCATGGTTGAAGAAAGTGCTTGCCAAGTCGACGGGGGTGAAACTGGTTTCTTGGCTGTTCATACAACCGGGAATAATACTGCTGATGCCAATGAGGAGCATTATGGCAAATGCCAATACAAGACCGACTCTCATCTCTCATCCCCTCGTAGCATTGATCAACAAGGGGAACGGATCGCTGTCGGTTCCCGGTTTTATCCCATAAAAGATCCAGACCGGCGTACAGGTATCCGGCGGCACCGGCAGGGCCGACGCGTCGGGAAGGTGCGTTTCGACATAGTACCCGGACTGTACCCGGGAGATGTGGTAACCGTCAAGAGAGCCCTGGATCGGGATGAACAGATCCCGTGCCTGAAGTTTTTCAAATGCCTCGTTAGCAGAGATGACCGGGACTTTCCCGGCAGGTTCAAGGGTGCTCCAGTCTTTGGAGAGGTCAAGAAGTTCCCCGTTCTCCCCAAGCGAGACGGATATTTCTGAATTTATCACCGGGGAACCGTTGACATACTGGCGGTATATCACCTGAGTATACTGCGGGTACTGCTCCTCGACGGTCCCGGTCTGGAGGTTGTATTTTTTCATGAATACCTGCCCGGTCCTTTCAAGGACTGCATCGGCCGGGAGTCCCCCGTATTTTTCAAGCGCTTTTTCTGCCAGCCCGGGTGCCTCTCCGGTTGCAGGGATCTGTTTTTTCACCGTAAAGGCCGTGCCGGTCCCGGTTGAGAATCTCTGCGCGGATACCACCCGGTACAGCGGCACGGTCGCAGGAGATACGGGCAGCGGGGCATCAAGGGTGATGGTACGGTTGTATTCCATGGAACCGGGGGATGACCCGACGGGCAGTGGAGGTGACAGATCGCTGACCAGCGACGTACCGATCAATACCACGATAACCAACACCAGAAGAGAGACACAGATACCGGTTCCGATGGCGAGGGCGATCTTTTTTATCGGGTATTTTTTCGCCAGGTAGATAATCACACAACAAAAAAACAGTCCGATGCCGGTGATAATGAAGGGTTCGGCAATTCCCGGCTGCCCGTACAGGACAATGCTGATAAAATATACCGAAATGAGCAGGAATGCCAGTGCTCCTGCCAGGTTCGAGAGGTTGCTCTCATTGAGGAGTTTTTTCATAACCGGTCAGACCTTCATTTTTATTACTTTCCGCTCACTGCCAGGCAGATAACAAGGGTCCTGCATCTCCCGTTCACGTGCCTCACACATGAGTATCCACCACAACCCACGGGTTTTGCTGATTATAATAACTGACAACGTAAATGTGAGTTCCGGATGAACTACTCCTTATAAGATCCGGGCCGGAAAGAGTCACTGATGAACCATCGACATACGTCGTGATTCCCTCATGAGGATTGATCGTATCGGAAAGATCCTGATCCTGTATAAGAGACTGGTTTGAGAAATCCCGGTCATCCACCAGGATCTGCAACGGTTGGGATTGCAGGGGAATCAGGCGGTTCCCTGCATGGCCGTCATAATCCATGGAGAGTTGCAGGGTTATCGTCGAATTGTCTGTTCTCGTTACCGTCATGGAAACGGGATTCCAGGGACCACACTGCGAGCACGAATTCGTTCCGGAACTGATCGCTGCAATATCCCCACCTAGGGGAAGGATAATACTCATCAGGATCGCTGCGATAAACGCAATAATCACGGTTCTGACTTGTACTGGCGTTCTTCCCGTGTTTTTCGTGCCCGGCAGGGTACCTTCCGGAGTGCGATCACAGTATGAAAAAATCAGGGATCCTGTGATTCCCAAACCCATGATTGCAAGAATTATCAGGCACATTAAGGGGCCGCTCCAGAAAAAATGCGTAATGGTCAGGGGAATGATATCCAAAACAGTTGTGCTGGTGATATAATGCCCAAGCTGGTATTCATAGACGACGTTCAGGAACTGCATGCCAAAGAACCAGAAGATTCCTGTCACGCAGCCGGAGCAGGCACTTATCACTAAAAGGTCCTTGCGGGAGTTGGTATATTTTCGGAATATCATCGATGCAATAAAGCCCATCAGGATTATTCCCAGTACGTACGCGATGATAAAACCGAACTCGACAAATACTCCGTCTATCCCACTCCAGAAAAACTCGTGGTTGACAATCTGGTTTATCCACGTTATTGAACCGAGACACGTAAGTCCAAAGATAACGGTCAGTGCGAAAAGACCAATACTTTTTGTCTTCGTCATAGGCTCCTCAACTTCGGGCTCCTTCATGTATCTCCCCCTCTTCGCTGACCGACAGCAAGTATTCCGATACAACCGATAGCAAGAATGACAAGTGCGGCAGGGGGCGGTGCGGGCTGTGTATCAGGATACCGACAATGACACCGCCTGCAACCTTGGTTTCGGTACTTTCTCTCACCCGTCACATCCTTTTAATCGATTTATACCAGGTTTGTCCCCCGGAGACCCCAGACAAGGGTCGGTTGCGGGACAAGCAGGGGCGACTCCTCCTGTGCACTCCCGAAACTGATCGTATAACCAAACGTCTGCGTGTTTTTTGGCGTCACGGCAAGCGTCCACGCGCCGGCTCTTCCCTGTGCGGTGTAGGTATAGACATACTGCGTGCTGACCTGCTGGTACTCCCCGGCATTTCCCATTCCGTAGATCAGCGGATCCGCACCGACACTGACCGTCCCAGTGATCTCTTTTTTCACCTGCTGCACAGCAACATTCCCGTACGGTCCGGCAAGTGTTACGTCAAACGCGGGTTCACGTACCGGATAGTTCCGCACGGTGCCCGGAGACGGATAACCTTGAGGTGTTGCCGTGAGCCTGACGGTAATAGTGTCCGGCGAGCTCATGGAAAACTGCCGGGTAAATGCCCCTGAAGGCTGCTGCCAGACCTGAAAACCAAGCGAGACCCGCCCCTCGCCTTCCCGTACTGCCGGGTCGTCAATGCCCAGATCGATATACCCGTTATAACTGCCGCTCTTTCCCGGCGGGACCTGCACGGTCACGGTCATGGTCACGTTCCCTCCGGGAGGTACCGATGACGGTGCATCGATCGTAATCGCCTTATCGGTCAGCACCGGTTCCTGCGGGCCGGAGGAGGAATACACCAGGTAATTGTCGCTCCCGACCCGGGGCGACAGCGGGATCGGTGTCAGGCCGGTATTTGTTATATTCACGGTATACCGGTACTCCTTTCCCGCCTCCAGCTGGTCGCTGATATACAGGGGATCTATCCGGATCACCGGCGTTATCGCCGCATCGATGGAGAAACTCAGCGTGTGGACGTAATTGGGGTACGTCTGGGGATAGGGCGAGGGATACTGTTCGTCCGTAAAGGCAATCTGGGTATTATACGATCCCCGGGGGGTATCCTGCGGGAGCGTGGCACGGATTGTAAACTTCGCACTCTGCCCGGCCGGGATGTCTGCCCGGGCCGGGGTGATGGAGACCCAGGATTTTTCTACCTGGTACAGCCCGTTGTACGGATTCTGCTGGACGAAGGGACTGACGGTGATCGTTTTATCGTCCCGGTTCCTGACCGTTACGACCTGTTCGTCGCCCGCACCCGGCTTGAGCAGGAAGTGTATGTACGAGGGCATGATCTCAAGTCTCGTATAATTGCCGGTAAGATCGCCGGCCGGTGTCGGTTCCGGGAGCGGGATTGCGACGGATCCTCCCTGCGCAACCGCAACAGCGGTCTGCACACCCGCTGACGTTCCGGAATATTCAACAGCGGCACACGCAGCGACAAGTGAGCAGAGCATCAGGGCAGCAACCATGTATTTCGATAGGGACGGGTTCATTGCATCGCCAGGTTTTATTGATAGTCACCCTATGATTTTTATTATATAAACGATTTCTAGCCATTTTCTCTACACATCATATGAGAGGCACTGTTCCCCGGGATCATTATCGCGGCAGCCTGCTTTGTTGTCGTATCGATCGGTATGCACGGACCCGGGACGTTGAATGGAAGGCATGTGGTTGAACCGGGACAGGACCTTGCGCCGGAATTAATCCGGGAAGACCTGTAGCCCCCATTTCCTTTGGGATGTCACGCTTCGGGACATGGCAATTGCGGTTGCACGATCTTTTTTTCCCCTCCTGTATATCCCGGAGCTTTAATTTATCCCTGAACGTTATTTTTTCAAAAACGGGTCTCCTGATTTTTATTGTAAGGATACTGAATAAAAAAAGGAGCCGGGGGATACCGGATGGACGCATATCCCCGGTTCAGTGTTAGCCGGTCGGGTTCGTGACCCGGCCCATGAAGAGAATGGCCCCGGTTTCGTCATCCTGGATGATGAAAAGAAACGGATGGTCGGCATTGAATACCGGGACCGTAGGTTCTTCGGGAACGCTCCCTTTCCCCCACATAATCACAGCGGTTGCAGCCGCAGCTTCCGTTCCCTCTTCATTCACATCGATGTATGTCTTGTGAATGATATCCTCAATGTACAGGAACTGTGTGCCATCCATCCCCGAAAAATCCGCAGAACCGGAAAATGCGGTCGGCATTCCCATGGCAGCAAGGGTACTGGGGAGGTGGGCGGTCGTCTCAATCCGGAATTTCGGGAGGAAGATCTTCACGCGCTGGGATACCAGTGAATTTTGTATGCCTGCATAGTTTACCGGGTCCAGGGCACGTTCTGCCGCCATCAGGTTATCATCTTTCGGGAGAAGAACGAGCATGGACAGTTCCTTGCCGCTGTCGTGCGCATACGGCAGTGCAAGTACCTGGAGATCGTCGGTCTCCGTATACCGGTACACGGCATTCTCGTCTATCCTCTGCATCATCTTCACGTTTGCCGTTTTTTCCGGCGAAACCCGGAATCTCGTTTCCCGTGTCGTGTTCTTATCGAACTGCGTGACCCATGTGCCTTTAAAGTACACCGCATTGGTGATCACGAGGCGGGTCATAGGGGTAATTCCACCGGCAGGTACCAGGTCTTGTATTTTATTTTGGGTCTTTTGTTCCACCCAGCGGTTTATTATTGCCCGGGACTCTTCGGGCCGGTTGATGAAATCAAGGGAGGTTGCGTTTGCACCATAGTACTGGGCAGCGGTGCTTATGTACCCCGTGAGAAACGGGTATGTCTTTTCCACCCAGAGCGCGTTTGCCGTGTCCAGGGTATACCCGGCAGATCCATTGTTCATGCCGGAATTCATGTCTGCAAATCCCTGTCTCAGTGCGGCAGTATCGTTGGGGAAGTAAAATACGGACCGGATCTCATCGGCAGTCGGGCCGCGTGCACCCTCGTACGTTATTGCAAGGGCCGACGACAGGGAAAATGGCGAGAAGAAGAGGTTGTTTCCCGTGTATGCCGGATCCTTTGCAAGCCGCGAGTACAGGTCGAACGCGAACCGGTTGTTTGCGTCCGTAACACCGGCGGTTCCTTGGGTGGTGGAAGGAATAGCCGGTGTTGTTGTATCTGTACCGGTACACCCTGCAAGGGCAACAACGCAAAGCAGGATCGTCCCAACAAGTAATATGCCAATCCTATTCTGCTCGGGCCGCAGGTTCATTCTGGGGTACTTCCCGTTTTTCACGCGTCGCATATAAAATTTACCTGTTGACCCGCTGCTATATACGGTTTCTAGCTATTTTCTCTACACATATGCGGCAGAAATCCTAGAAAACCAGAAGCCCGATCCCAAACGACACGGCATTCATGATGAGCGAACAGGCTGCCGCCCGCTTCACATCGAGGCCGAGCAGCTGGTTTAGCACGCCTGCCTCCACAAGCACGACCAGCAGTTCGCCGATCAGCGGGTAGTATGCCGCGTCCACGAATGGCGGCCACACGAACCAGAGGTACGGGAGTGTCAGTGCCGTACAGAGTGCACCGATACCAATAATACTCCGGATCGGGATGCCCGTATCGCGGAATACAAACCGGATCAATGCGACAAGCATCGTGACTTCGGTGATAATCGTTATCGCGAGCGCCAGCAGGAACTGTGTTTCATAAAGCATGCTAACCGGGTGCTCCTGAGTGCGGCGGGATCCTTGCGTAAAGGAAATCTCCTGTGAAAAACCGGAGTTGTACGGGGATCATACGCTGCATCCCCTGCCAAGGAACCAGCCAAACCAGCAGGAGATCGAAGTGATGAAATCCGGATGCCCGGGAGGATCGGCCGGTGTCTGGTTACCTTCAGGAAGGGAAAATCTTAAAGAACAAACTTCGGATACCACGTTACCCCGGTCGTCCAGGATCAATGAGGAACTGTTCAGTGTTTCCAGGTACTGGGTGCAGTCAAATTGTCGATCGATCATACTCTGGCATTCCGTATACATGGGGGTAGATACGATCCCATGAGTCTGGTTCAGGAGAATCTGGTCGCTTACATTATACTTTTTTTCATCGGCGCGGTCAAATGTAATGAGATACTGGTCGCACCGCTTTTTTTCCTGTTCCCGTTCCCGCGTACATGAATATGACCGGGAATTCGTTCTGATATATTTTTTCCCGGATTGATCATCAACCGCATAGATATTCTCTCCAGCTGCAAAACAATCCGGGAACGGGGTATCCGAGTACCGGGGGATGACAAAATTTCCTGAACTTGTTTCCCCTTCAAGGGAACAATAATCGATTCTCATATCGCTTGTCGAGGAGTGTGGTTCGAATATACGGCACCCGTATCCCGGACAGGTCGCAAAGAATGAGAATACAAGATCCTGCGTATACGTACCGGGAATCCTGTTGTCGCCAAGTGCGGTACAACCAATGTTCTCGCACCGGTACCCGTAACAATTTATTGTAAATCGAATAGATTCGTTGAAGGGTACATGATCCTTTTCAAAATAGACGTTCGTGAGCGTTGGCCGGTATGCATTCGCATCGACATGCGCCGGAAGTGCGGAAATCAGGACTAGGCTTATGAAGATAAGGAGCAGGAACCGTGATTTCATGAATGACCTCTTCCCCTAAACTGCCCGGCAAACCAGCAGGAGATTTCATCGATTATGGATCGTCCGGCCGGGACCTGGGTCGGAGGGGAACCGGGTGTGGTTTTGTTCAGGGCAGATATATTGGATTCCGCCGGGAGTGCCGGTATATGCGCCACAGGAGACGGGGCCGGGCTGTCAAACGGTTTCCCGTTTTGTTCAAAGAACACTGCGGTCTTTGTCGAGATGGTGCCATCTGCCATGGCACCGGGGAGGATGAGGGAAAGAAAAAATACGAAGATGAGGAGTCCCCGGGGACATACAACCCGCTGGTTCATGAAGAGTGCACCCCCCTTTGCATAGGATACAAATTTCGTGTACTGGCCTGCGGCCCTATTGCATTGGGATCGTGCTGGTGCAGGAAACTATAGTACATCCACGGGAGGGATGAGATAACGAGGAGGTTGATGACGCCAACGATAATGACGAGACCGACAATCACGATAACGGGAGATATTTTTTTGGAAATTGGCATGGGAATGTCACGACTTTTATTCAGGTTGTTTTAGTCAATCTTCTCAACATGATCGTATAAACGATTTCTGGCCATTCCCTTTACGTAAAAAATGCCGATCCATACTCCCCATCACCCGTCCTCCTTCCATCCCGTGCGGGATTTATTGCCGGAGAGCGGCGCACCTAATAGCACACTTCATTTGGCCGAAATTTTTCCGGGTGGGCTCCCGCACAGGGGAGAGGGGGCGATCCGGACAAGATACCGAAAGTTCCTGATGACACATTCTTCCGAACGAGCATCTTTACCCGCCCTGGCCCTACTTCACGATCACGGTAAGATTGAACCCCAGATCTCCTTTTTCTTCATGAACAAGAATGAATTTTCCATCAATGCTCGATGTCCCGGGGCTGACCGCCCGGTACCTGACCACATAATGGCCCGTGGTATTCCAGATATCGCCACCATCGGAATAGGTGCCGGCATTTACCAGTTCAAGCCCGCACCCGGAGACCGGGATGACCCAGTGAAAACCAAGCCCCGGGATCCACCGGAGGTTGATCTCAACAATATCCCCCGTCGCGAGCTCGATCGTTTTGCCGGAATCGTTCTCTCCAATGGAGTAGCGGATTCCGGGCACCGGATCCCGGATTGCAACGGATATATTAGCCGGAACAGGGATTTGGGAATCGACAACCGGAGGGGAATCGCACCGGGGGGACCCGGACTCCTGAGTAGAGCCAGGTACCGAGACGGCCGGAGAGGTTGACTGAGCCGGTGCTGGAGTAACAGGTGTTGGCTGAAGGGTAAGGTCCTGCTGTTGGTTCTGGCGAAGTTTTTCTGACGGATGATACGCCTTGTAAACAAAATAACTTCCGGCAATTACTAGGATAACCAGACAAACTAGCACCGCCAGATAATAAGCGTTTATTTTTAATTTTTCCATCGATGACACATCCCATCATTCCTGTGCGAAATTTTTTGATCGCTGGCAATTTGTGTGCTGCCCCCGACAAACTGTTCTTCGCGATTATTTTAGTGTGAATAAGAGCAAATGTTTTCCATCGGGAACCAAACTTCGCTGGTATTGAATGCCAGCACCACAGTACCGTTTTTATCAAGAAGGCAGGTTCCAGTATTTGATCGCTCTTTTCGATACAGGTACCCCGGGACAACGATCTCATACCGTTCAATAAACTGCTCTGTTTCATTGACATAGAAATAGACATCAATATCCCGGTAATCCACCCAAAGCGTCGGACCAGCACTCATATTCCATTCTTTAGGTCTTGACGGCGTGAAATCGATTACACCGCGAATGATACTTCCATGACTAATCATTTTCTGAACGTTTCTGTCCTGTAGCGCAATCTGCGCAACAAACGATGCATTGGTGCGAAGAGAGCCCGAACCGAGATCTGGGATAGTGGAAATGTTAACCTCCGGAATCCGCGCAACGGTGTATACCGGCGCTGTAGCAGGGGATTCGGGAAGTTTTGTCTCTAAAATAAACCCTGTGGTAGATCCCTGCGGGGCCGAAGTGGCCGGGGCATTCATCAAAAGAGACAGGACAAGAGCGGCACAGGCAACCGTGCATACCAGGGCAATTCCTGCCATAATCCATTTCTTTTCCATATTATTCACCCCGTTCGGACAGGCTCGTGCGATTCCTGTTACACGGTGTTGTCATCGTCTGTTTCCTTTCCTGCAACCGTTCCCAGCCCGGGAAAACGATCGCTTTTTTATCAAAATTCCACGGGCCGCAATCAATGAAGTACCGGTATTCCGTGTAGCGCGGCGGGGCTCGCCAGTATTTGAGAGCGCAGTCGATATCCGCAGTTTGTGCTTTCGCCCGATCAGTTAAATGATTTCTGGCCATTCCCTTTACACGAAATACTGGGTTCGTAACACGGATTCCTGAAGGGGGGAAAGAGGGGCGGTTTTTTTGGGGGAGGGCATGCTCCCGCCCCCGGGCAGGTTGCCGACATACCGTTTTTTTCCGGTGATTGCCCGAAGGGCAGGTGTCGGTAGAGAATCCTACCTCCGTGCATCTACCGGCCAGGGATAGGTAGTTTTTCCGTCTTTTGTGGCATAGAACAGCCAGACCGGGGTATAGTATTTCTGATCTACATTTGTATCTTCAGCATAATATCCCAACTTGATATCGGATACCCTGAGACCCGCCCGACTGGACTGATAGACCGTCAGCGTTTCCCCGTTTTTGAGTTTTTCATATGCCTCCTGAACCGTGATCACCGGAATTTCACCGGCATATTCAAGGGTACGCCATCCTTTGCTGATACCAAGCAATTCCCCGTTTTCCCCAAGATTTATTGTAAGACCCGCACCGGGTCCCATGGTGGGCGATCCGTTAATCTGCTGCCGGTAATGGACACTTGTCCATTGTGGGTATTCTGCCTCGACAATACCTGTTTCCGTGTTGTATTTTTTTATCGATACGCATTCGATGCCAGTGAGGATTGCATCTTTGGGCAGACCGCCATATTTTTCAAGTGCCTTTTCAGCAAGGGCCGGGGCTTCTGCTTCTGAAGGGATGCTTGGTTTGGCATCCATTAATTTTGGATCTCCTTTTGAGATTGAGTCGGCAGCAATAACCTTGTATACCGGTGCTGTTGCCGGAGATTGTGGTAATGCAATATCGAGCGCGAACACTTCATCCGTCGAAACTTGGGATATCGATCCCTGGGTTACGTACGAGGATGTATTTTCGTTCACACTTGGCACAAGGATCAATACACCCATAATTGAGCTTACCAGGATTATTCCTGCAATAATACCGAATAATTTTGCCATCGTTACCATTATCAGCACATCCATGAAGAGACATATACAGTATTGTCATCCACCAGTTCGTTCGATGCCACGGTTCCCTGACCCGAGAGATGATCGTTGTTCAACTGGTCCGGGGTATCGAATATGACCCTTGCACCATATCCAGAACCTTGATACGTATCCTGTGTGGCACGCTGCCACGAATAAGAGATCGTGTAGTCATTATCAATTGTGTTACGCAAGAACCGATCTGGAAGATCCGTACTTGGTGTTTTATCTGATGTAAACCCAAGCAACCCGTGTGAGTATTTCAGGGCACTCCCCCAATCGGTATCCGTTAAGACATTGCATGCATCCAGTATGATCCATTTGTTGGTCGCATCCCCGTTAAGGACCGATGTCCCGGGGCTGACCGCCCGATACCTGGCCCGGTAATAGCCGGAGGTATTCCAGAAATCGGTACCAGTGTCGTAATATCCATCATTTACTAAATCGAGCCCACACCCGGAAACCGGGACGATCCAGTGTAAGCCATGTCCTGGTCTCCAACGGAGGTTGATCTCAACGGTCTCTCCCTTATCAAGTACGATAGTCCTGTCGGAATCGCTCTCGTTCAGGGAATACCGGATTCCGGGCATCGGGTCCCGGATCGGGACGGACGTATCGACAGGGACAGGAACCCGGGGACCGGCAACAGAAAGATTGCATAGCGACCCGGGATCCTGCATGGAAACGGTCACCGGTACGGCCGGGGAGGCCGGTTGAGTCGATAATGGTATGTCGGGAGTCGGGAGGGGCGTTATGGAATCCGGAACTGAGGATAATTCAGATGGGATTACCTCATTAAGAATAATTTCCCCGTTTCCTGCATCTTTCCCGGTACCGGTCCTAATGGAATCCTCCAAGGGGAGAGTAAATTTTTTCCTGTCCCCGTACAGAGGATCCAATTGTTCCGGCCACGCGTTGACGACGTATTCCCCGTTTTTCCATGATGCTGTATCCAGGTCAACCGACCAGACCACTGACGCATTCCGGGTGTATGTCAGGGTCCTGCCGGATACTCCTGATATTTCATCCGTGGTTTTTTTCAGGGTGACAGCGTTTTCAGGCCAGACCTCGTACAGGATTGCAGAACCGGAGAGAAGGTCCGCCGAGCCGGACAAACGGATCGTCCCGTCCCCGGACTGTCGGGACACTGATACGATCGACACGGTTTTATTATTCCCGGGTTCGTTGTCAGCGTGAGAGTTACCGGAATCAGTCCCCGCAGGAGATAACATCCGGGAATCTGTTAAAGAGGGCAGCATCACAAGTGCGGCGGCAATAATAATGAGGATAACCAGAATCGCAAAAATAAGGAAAACAGATTGTTTTTGAATTTTTTTCACCTCCCTTCACTTAGGGCTCCTCTCTTTGAATACTGGAGCGGGTGAATATTAATGTGCCAAGTGAAATTACCGGGGTTAATGAAATGCAAATCATATCAACGCACCCTTGGGGAGATCGTGCTGTACAAATATGACCGTACGACTTTTTTCATCGATCAGAAAATCCCAGGTTATATTCTCATGAAGAATGCGAAGGGCCGGTGCACAGGCAGGACCGGAGAAATTTTTCGGGGTCGGATGACACTGGTAGAGGACTCCTTCAATCACACCACCTTCTTGCAGCAGGGCATTGACACGTTCATCACTAAGGGCTGCATCAACAATCATTTTTTTCTGGTTCTCATCGATGCGATCAGTTGCGTCATCCTCCCCAATCACCCGGACGCCCGTATAATTTACAACTATGCGTGAAACATTTGAATTTTCCGGAGTTGCGGATACATTCATCGTCCCGATGCCTTGTACCGGTGAAGTCCTAATGCCTGTATCCGGGTATTTATGAACGGGGGGATGTGTCGGAGGGGTAACGACAGTAACTCCCGCAGGGATCGGAATCGTAAACAATGAATCGCTGAGATCCGGATTTTCGGTGAGGTTCCGGTAATCGACAGAAACTGAATTTGTATCGTTATCGTAGAACAACTGCATCTTTACCGGATTCAATGTCGAGGTGTCTACCCGGATGAGGACGTCAGAATATGCGTAGCTGCTCTGGTATTTCCCGAAATCATTGGGATTCCGCGGTCGCATCTCCACGATGCAATACGTTTTTCCCCCGGTTGTTTCGCAGGATTTTGTTGTAATCTCCGAATCACTTGCAATCACTTCGGCCATCCTCCAGTAATCGTCGTCAGCCCAGGATGTCCCATTTGACCAGTCCTGCTTATCGATACTCATTTCTGTCACCTGATTTGCTGATGGACTGTAACGGAACGATTGGTTTTCCCGGATAACAACAACGGTTCCGTCACCGGATCTTGACGATTTCTTGAGGTCAATCCGTAACTTGTCGGGATATTTCACATTGATTGTAAAAACTTCCGAGTCGTTCTCTATCCCGGCATAGGTTCGGGTTACTTCAGCGGTATAACTCCTGACGGTATGGGAATGCTGGAAGAAATCAGCAGCAACCGTATTTCCCGTATCGGGATGATCCGGGCTGTTGGTTACGCATCCCGTACACCAGAACGCAATAAAAAGGATCAAAAATATAAGAATTTTTTTCCTCATCCAACTCACCCCATTTGCTTCGGGGGAGGAAGGTTGTCATGCGCTCCCGCAAAACTCGGATAGCACAGCACTTCGAAGTACCGCCCGGTATATTCGAATTCCTGCGTGAAATTCAATGGATTGCACTTTGGGTCGGGACTGTGTTTACAGGATAAATTCCGGAATTCATAATACTGGGCATCATTGTCAAAGGTACCGACATGCCGGCGGCCATTGAACCAGTCAATAGTATTTGGCCCGTACCGATCGCCCGCGGGAAGGGTCGTTGCGTTCTGCAAATCTCTTTTTATCGCCGGGAAATTCGCGAGTGTGTCAGGAGTAAGGTGGACTATCGTGGCAGATGGAGAAAGGTAACCGGTCTGGATTTCCCGAATAACATAACCGGAACAGTCCCGGGAGATTTGCCTGAGAATTTCCGGTGGCGGCTGAAGATCCTGCGGCTGGTTCCGGTGAGAGTCTCCTGGAAGAAGATACGTGGCGTAAACTACGTAACTTCCGGCAAGTACCAGAATTACCAGACAAAGAAAAAACGCCAGATATTTTGAGTTTATTTTTAATTTTTCCATTGATAGCACACTCCTTTTTTAGTTGTCCAGGTACCGCACGATCCGGTACGCGGCATAGATGCAGGCCGCAACAACAAGTGCGAACCCGGCAACCGCCATCCCCCAGAGGATCAACCCGTCGGTCGGGAGGTATACCGCGTGATCGGTGAAGACGGGGAGCACCATCTCTGCGCAGCCAAAGGTCCCAAACAGGACGAACATCAGGAGGATAAGGGGTGACACCGGCAGCAGGGCGGCAAAGGCCGGCTCGGACGCGAGAGCAGCGGCAGTCACGAGCATGAGGAACAGGACAACAAACACACCCACAAACCGGGCCCGCTTCTTCTTGTCGCTGTCAGGAAGGACAAGGTACCTGCGCGTGGCATAGACAACCCCGACGAGCGTTGCGCAGTTCCAGAGGCCGTGCTCCAGCAGCCGGGCCGGCTTCACACTCCCCCGGGTAAACACGATAAGACCGGCAAGGAGCGCGGCGAGAGCCGAGAAGAGGATGTACAGGCCGATACCGATCAGCGGGTAGTACGTGATCATCCACGAGAGGGTTGAAACCTCTTGGGGAGCGACGTTATCGAGCCAGAGGTCGTCGGTGAACTCTTCTGCCGGTACGACAAGCAGGATCTTGGTGTAGGTAAACGGCGCTTTTTCCTTTTGCCCGTTAAAGAAATCTTTGAGAGTTGCCGGCGGCGAGTAACTGTCCTGTTCCAGGTACGACACGGAGGCCCGGGAGCCGGTGCCGGCCGGGAAAACCGGCGTGACAAACCCGTTGACCGTAAGGAGGAGCGGCACCGTCCGGTTTCCGTATGCCTGCGTCGGCTTGAGCGGGAAATAGATCCGGTCCGCGGGGAAACGGACAAAGACCCCGAGCGCGTTGTCCGATCCGCTCTCCGCAAAGACCGGCCCGGAGATCCCAAGCGACTGCGACGGGAACTGCTCCCGGTATTCCGTCACGTTCTGCACGGACGTGACGACAAAGGAATAGTTCTTTGCGATATAGTCGTCCAGCATCGTAAGGGAGCCGTTCGGGAGCGTGAGGTTTTGCCCGGCAAGGTACCGGGTAAGTGCGCCGGCGTCTTTGGCCGAAACCACTTCTGTTTTCAGGCCGCGCCGGTCCACCCGGTCCCAGACAACGACGTCCCCGGAAGCTGACGGGGGCGCACCGGCAAATCCCGCATGGGGATCCTCATACCAGCCCACAGCCGCGAGAAAGATGACGGGGGTGGTGAGCGGGAAGGTGGCATACGATACCGATGCGACGGCGACCGTGCCAATCTCCATTGTATATTTCTCCTGAAGGGTGGTCCCGTCGTACGTGGGAAATCCTTTGAGCACGTCGATCCGGACATCCTGCGGTCGGGCGGGGACCGGGAAGATCCAGACGCTCTGGTTGCCCTGCTGGTTCCAGTCCAGCGAGACGGACAGGAGCATATTCTCGTATCCGTCCTCATAAAAGATCGCGCCTGCCTGGTCGTTCTCCGGCTGGAGAAGCATCATGTCCGGGTCGCCAAGAAACGACATGCCGTCTGCCGTTGCGGTCGGGACAAGTATTGCAAGGAGGAGGAGAGCGATCGCAAGGCACTGGTACCCCGTACGTTCACGGATTATCAGGGGTCACACTTCCTGCGGGAAACCCGGGGATGCCTTATTAAAAAAATCGCCGTGCACCGTACCGCAGATGTCGGCAGCCACAAAGGGTTTTTCCGGTAAAAAGGATCCCCTGTAAAAACATTCATCATCGCACCGGTTTTCCTGGATACGATCCCTATAACAGTTCATGGCATAAACGATTTCTCGCCACATTGTCTACCGGTCGTATCAGAGCGCACGGTTTTTCCCATCGCAGGAATCACGTTTTATCGCCCCGTGGGATCTGCATCCCTGAATTTCCGTCCGCGGTAATCTGCCGAAACCAGGTACCGCCGGAGTACGCCCGCGTCCCGTATGTGCAGCCATGCCGGCTGGTGAAAAAATCCCCTTGGAAAAAGATCGCGGATATCGTTTTCGCGGTCTTCTCTGCGTAAAAGTTGCGGGTCTTTTGCGGCTCTTTTTTCGGGCAGTTTCACCCAGATTCCATTGGCGCGGATACCAATCGATGCCATTCCTTCCCGGAATTTCCGCTTTTCAGCGGAATGACGGCTTTTCATGGAGGAAACGGCCGGAGTTCCGGGGAATCCGTATACCCGGCACTACCCGCCGCTTCCCGCAGATCGCCGATAACCTTTGCCGCAGCAGGAGTCAGCGCGTACCGGACATTCCTGCTCTCTTTTATCGATGTGGCAAGACCGGCCGCGCAAAGTCTCCGCATATGCCACGACACCGTCGAACAGGTGGTCTTCAGTCTCAGGGCAATATCCCGGCGCGACGCATTCGGGCAGGAAACCAAAAATTCGCAGATCGGGAGACCGGCGCTGTTTCTCAGCCGGGCAATCGCATTCTTTTCCGGATCGGAAAATTTTCCTGCATTCTGGAAGTAACAGGTCTTTTTATCTGCCAAAAAAGCAACAACAAGCCTCTCGCGGCAGAGGACATTCAGGTGGTAGTACAGTGTCCCCCGGTTTACCGGCAGATCCCGCATAATCTCAGTAAATCCCGAGCCCGGGTACAGTACGATGTGATCATAGATCATCGCCCGGCAGTCGTTTCCAAATACGTCGTTTTTCCGGACCCGACGGAAATTCATGACAACAAATCCCGCACATGAAACAAGAATCTCCAGGGGTACCAGGCAGAACGGCAGGAAAATGGCGGTGAATGCCAAGAGAACCGTCAGCGGGGGAACCTGCCATATACCCACCGGCACCGGAAGTTTTGCCTCGCTGACCGGGAGGTTATCTGACCAGGGATGGATGGAATAGGGGGGTGAATATGCCGATACAGGAGCGATAAGGAGAAAGACGCACGCTGCGACCAGAATAAAAACCGGCATACGACCGGGAACACTCCATTTCGCAGGATTCATAGATACAGCCTTTGAGGAATTGAAAGGAACGATATCTTATATAAGTTCTGTGAGAACACTCGAATGTAACCGGCAGCAGTCCCGATCATCAGGTGAGTTCCCTCACAGAAATCACTTATATAGATTCTCCATACAGTCATCTGACAAACGAAAAAGGACGTATGAAAAGATGACTCCATGTGCACACCCTTATGCCCGAATCCTGCTCCTTGCAGGAGTATTGCTTCTCTGTGTCGCCCCGGTATCTGCAATGAACCGGATTGCCATCGATCCGGTCCCCGGGAATCCGGCGACAGGGTCTGTCATCAGCTTTACCGGAACGACAACCCTTCCTGCGGGGACAATCCTGCAGTACGAGTTCTCACGCAAAGATTCAGGAAACGGAACGGTCAGGTATGGAGAACACTCCGGAGCCGAAGGTACAGTCCCGGTAGAGAACGGAGCCGCCGGCCCGGTCTGGAATGTCCCGGTCCTTACGCAGGGCTATGCACCCGCTGATTATATCTTCACAATCGGGGAGTCCGGAAGCGGGGATCGTGTATCGGTCCAGGTCCGGCTTGCCCGGGGGGAAGAGACGTCCGTTCCGACACCGGCGGTAACAGCGGTATCCGGCTGTAGGGAGTTCAGGTCGCCGGTGTATGTCTCGCCCGACGGGAACTTCACGGTCAGGACCTCCCCGGATCTCAATACGCGGTGCAGCATACTCGCGAAAGGAGCCCCGCTGACGATAACTGCCATAACATCGTCCGGCAGCCCCGTCGGCATCTGGATCACCAGCGCCTCTTCAGCGGCAGGCCATACGTATTTCCGGCAGATCTCCTCAGACAGATCGGGAGTTGCGGAGTACGATCTCCCCAATACTACTCTGCTGCGGTCAGGTCAGTACTTTTTCTATGTGGTGGACGGGGGAGATGCCTTAAAAGTCCTGCCGGATGAAAAAAATTCATCTGCATATATCCCGGCAGATGTCCTGGAAACCAAACTGAATGCGTACGAAAAAGAGAACCCATACCAGAAATTCATGATCCTCCTGGAAGAACCGGTAATCTCGATGGACGATATTCCCGATGCCGTTTCCGGCACGTCCGTCTGGCTAAATGGGACAACGAACCTGAATACCGGTACGCTTCTTGACATCGGCGTTTTCCTTGCGGATATCGATCGCCAGAAGCAGCCGGCATTCGCCATCGCGGGAGTTCACGTTGCGGATACCACAGGCAAAGACGGCTCATGGCATGCGGTTATCGATACCTCGTCGCTGTCACCGGGAGAATATATCGTAAAGGTACGCAACGGTTCAACGGAAGCGACCAGACTCATGGTAATCTACAACAGTCTTTACGATACGGGCGCTTCTGCCAAAGAGGGTTTTGTCGCAAAGACCTACGCTGTCGATCCGGAGTCAAAAACCGTCGTTACCGGAACTTCCACTCAAAAGGCCGGTCCTTCGCCCGATCCTGCAATACTGGTACTTGCAGGTCTGGCGGGAGTTGGCTGCGTGGGCGGGATCACCGGTATTCTCAGGAAAAAATGACGAACCATGAAGACGATATTTTTTGTTCTCGGGATCGTCGCGCTCATTCTTTTTTGTACCGTTCCGTGTTACGGGGCGGACTCATTCGAATCCTATCTTATAGCAAAAAGCAACTCCTACAAGTACAACACGATCGCCTGCGATGAAGGAAATATAGCGTGGGTTGAGTATGGATCGGAAACAGATCCCGGTAATTATTCCCGGGTGATCTACCGGTATAATGTATCGGAGGGGAGAAAGGACGTGGTGATCAGGGATCCTTCATGGAAGCGCGACCTTGCGATCTCCGGGAACCGGTATGTCTGGAGCGATGGCAGGGGAATCTTTTTGTACGACAGCGCACGGGGCATGCTGACGTTTTTGTATTCCCCCGGCAATCAGTCATCATCTCCCTGTATTGACGGAAGTACGGTCCTCTGGGTGGACTACAACAAAGGGAATTATTCCCTGGAGGTGTACAATGCCGTGTCCGGGATGCACCGGACCGTGGTGGCGTCAGCCGCCTCCCTGGGCGAGCCGGCAATTTCCGGCGACCGGGTTGTGTTCCGCGAATCCGGGCCGGCAAACGATCTGATGGTACTCGTAAACCTCACCACCATGGAAAAGACCGTCCTTTACGATGGACCGGGTTCCCGCTCCATGCCCGCGATCGACGGGGATAATGTTGTCTGGGCCGACGGCCGCAACGGGCCGTACCAGGTGTTTCTCTACAACCTGAAATCGGGGATTTCAAAACCGGTAAGCCCCTCCGGATCGTTCCAGATGTATCCCGATATATCCGGCAATCTGATTGTCTGGGAAGACTACCGGAATTCATCGGCAGGTTCTTTTAATTACCAGCGGGGAAGCGGCGATATCCGGCTCTACGATATTGCCACGAATACGACAAAAATTGTGGCTGACGGGCAGGTTCCCCGGGAATTCCCCAGAATTTCCGGGGAGTTTGTTATCTGGTCCGGCGGGTACGACAACGCACACGATATCTTCCTGTACCGATACCCGGCGAACCGCTCGCACGATTTTTCAGGAGGGCAGGGGGGAACCGCTTATTCTGCCTCACCCACGACAATTCCCACACCAGGTACCCGGGTCCGCTACTACAGCACCATTTCAAACGGAGAAATGGAATGGTACTCGCTGGAACCTTCGCAACAGGCTCAGGAGATATCATTTGAGCTCCGGTGGAACGATCCCAAAACCTCCCTCTCCCTGACGCTTGTAAGCCCGGGGGGGTCGGCGTGGCATTTTACCGACGCTGACGATTCCCGGGAGGATCAGGCAGTCCGTATGACGATTTCTTCCGATCGGCCCGCGGGATATTTCGAACCGGGGAAATGGACCGTGGCAATAACCGGGGACTCGGTTAACGGTACTGTCCCGTACGACCTGTGCTGGTACTGACGGGAGCGGGCAGGAAAAAGCAGCAGAAGGATTGTACTTTGGCCGCCCCGCAATCCGGATGACCGCAGACCAGAGGACTGTACTTCACACAATGAACCGTTCTTTCGGAAAAACCCCATCATTGCATTGCTCTTCCTGAATTTTTCCCAGGGAACGTTCATACTCCCTACGAACTCCCGCCGTTTCCCTTGTGCATTTAACCGGGTGCGGGGGATCCTGAGCCCCCCTCCGGCGTTCCCCGGCTCATGTACATCTGCCGGGATTAGGGTTGACGGTCAATAATTTCCCGGACATTTTTGTCGAGGGCGTCTAGGAGGGCAGCATCCTCTTCGCCAAGCGACCACATCCTGGCATCGGTACCGTTCCGGTAGGTAAAGATCAGGTTGCTCTCCGAACAGGTTTCATAGGTACTGTTTTTTGCTTTTTTCTGCAGCAGAACGGTAAATTCATCGGCAGTGATATTCATGCATTCGGCCGTGATGTTGTTATAGCAGTACCGGCCGGTTACCGTACCGGCGGCCGTGAAGGTAACATACCGGTATTCCCGTTTTTCCACCTGGAATTCATCGTAAGGAACAGCGCATTTCAGCTGGCCTTTGATCGACCGGAAGATCGTGGTCATATTGTTCAGGAGCGGGGCATATCCTGCCTGATCCCGGGAGATCCAAGACTGCCTGCCGGTGCCGGGATCATACACTTCGAGGCAGGGTTTCCGGGGACTGCACCCGTTCGTTACCGGGCTGCTATTCTCCTGCCGATCCGACACATTCGTTACCACGTGGGGAGTCATGGGACGGGCGGTAGTGTGATAATACAATTCCAGGCACTGAATGTCATAATACCGTCCGCGGTATTCATAAAGCGGCGGCTGGGGAAAACAATCGAACATCGTCTTTTTATCTTTGCAGACCCGGTGGACAAAATCATAATAGCGGCTAATATTTGCTTCAAAATCGGTAATTCCCCGGTACCCGTTCACCCACCTTCCCGATGAATCGTACGCATGCTGAAGCGTGGACGTAAGTCCCGGGAAGGCATCCAGTTCGGCATCGGTAATCGTGATGAGTGTCCTGTTATGGACAAGGCTTATATTTGCTTCCTGTACCTCGCATTGTGCCAACAACCCCTGCTGCGGATTTTGCTGTTGCGGTCCCGAAAGCAGGAACATGCTGCATAACAGTATGCCCCCGACAATTCCCATAACGATAAAAATAATGAGGATAACGATCCGTTTTACTTGTTTTTGTACTGGCTGCATATCTTATCAGGGTACCTCCACATCCACGTATGAAAATCTCTGGGGCCCTTATGGTATTTACGATTTCTCGCCCGATCGTTTACCGGACACAGCCAAAAAAACCGGCGCATGACAAGCCCGCATTTTATTTTCGGGCAGGAGGATGAACTGCGTCCTGTCAAAAAAGGGCTTAAATGAATCGGGTGCGGACCGCTGGTCAGGCGCCTCCCACTCATCTTCCGGCAAAACACCGGATCATAATCCTCAATACTCCCTGCTCCACACATATTCTTCCATGGACACCGACCGGCTCGGCATCGTCATCGCGGCAGCCTGCCTGCTCTTCCTCTTCTTTGCCGTGCCCATGTCCGGCCTCTTAAACGACGGGACCAAAGTCGTGCCGGCAACGGAGGTAGATCTCTCAGGGCCCAATACCGATACCTCGGGTGCGGATGCAGAGATCACGTTCTGGGAGCTCCCGCCCCGGGTAATGCTGGAATCTGTTGCATTCTCGCTGTCGCCTCTCCTGCTCTATCCACTTGAACTGTTCTTTTTTCTCAAGATGTTCGCGTACCTCGGCTACCGGAAGATCACCACGGCGAGTGTGCTCACGAACGCGACGCGCTCCCGTATTTACGAGGCGATTGCAGCAAGCCCCGGGATATATTTCAACGAGCTCGCACGCCAGACCGGTGTCACCCGGAGTACGCTCCGGTACCATATCGCACTGCTGAAAATGACCGGAAAGATCACGGCATCGAAAACCGGATCCGATGTCCGGTACTTCGAGAACTCCGGAAAATTTTCAGAGGCCGAACAGAAGCTCCTCACGTTTTTACACAACGGCAGGGAACGCCTTATCTGCGAGTACCTGATCCGGAACCCTAGAACGACCCGGGCCGATCTCGAAAAAGTGCTTGGGATCTCTGGCGCTGCGGTGACCTGGCACACGAACCGGCTGCGTGATGCCGGGGTGCTCGCAGTCACAAAGACCGGAAGAACGGTACAGTACATGATAGCCCCGGATGCGGTTCGTGCGCTTCATAAATACCACCCACAGGAACCCGGGACCGGCGCAGATCTGCCGGAGTAACCACACCGGAGAAACAGGCAGAATGCAGTACAGAAAGCGGGGTACCGAAATATCCCGTTTGTTTACCGTTTGGACCCGGATGTGCACCCGGCACAGGCCACAAGAATGACCGTACAGAGCAGCAGGCAGAGCGTCGGGCGCCAGGGTGTTCACTCCATGAACGGATTGTCGATCGCATAAGGTGATAAAAATGGTGAATTGATCTTTAAACCGGGCGTCCGCCCTCTCTTTTCCGGCAAAACACCGGATCATAATCCTCAATACCCCCTGCCCCACACATATTCTTCCATGGACACTGACCGGCTCGGCATCGTCATCACGGCAGCCTGTCTCCTCCTCTTTTTCTTTGTCGTGCCAATGTCCGGCCTGCTGAATAATGGGTACGTAGTGACGCCGGCAACTGATGCAGACATTGCAAACAGTACTCCGCTTGAAACGGTGGAGGTCTCTTTCTGGGATCTTTCGCCACGGGAGATGCTGATTGTTGTTGCATTATCGCTGTCGCCGCTCCTGCTCTATCCGCTCGAACTGTTCTTTTTTATCAAGATGTTCGCGTACCTCGGCTACCGTAAGATCACGGCAGCAAGCGTGCTCACGAACGCGACGCGCTCCCGGATCTACGAGACAATTGTGGCAGACCCCGGGATCTATTTTAACGAGCTTGTCAGGCAAACCGGTGTTGCCCGGAGCACGCTCCGGTACCATATCGCACTGCTGAAAATGACCGGAAAGATCACGGCATCGAAAACCGGATCCGATGTCCGGTATTTTGAGAACTCCGGGAAGTTTTCAGAGGCCGAACAGAAGATCCTCGCGTTTCTGCACAATGACAGGGAACGCTTCATTTGCGAGTACCTGATCCGGAACCCTGCAACGACCCGGGGCGACCTCGAAAAAGTACTGGGGATCTCCGGCGCTGCGGTGACCTGGCACACGAACCGGCTGCGTGATGCCGGGGTGCTCGCTGTCACAAAGACCGGGAGAACGGTACAATATTCAATAGCCCAGGATGCCGCCCGTGCGCTCGATAAGTACCACCCACAGGTGACTGGGCCCGGATCCAATGCAGAGGTCTTGGAGTAACTGCACCGGATAAACCGGCAGACTGCGAATAAGGGACTCCAAGGGACACCGGGGTTTTGTTGTCGATCGTTCATGTCTGCCCGGGAATCTCCCTTTTGATAAAAAATTGTCACAGAACCTGTTTATCGCTCCAAAAGAGAGTGGTGTTTGTCGAAGGTGTACGATCCCCGCCACCGTTCGGGGGTACAAAAAGGAGTTTGAGTGATTCATGGAACTCAGGACGAGAACAATTCTGGTTGTGATTATTACTGCAATCAGCTGCATCCTCGGGATCGCGATTGCATTTCATTTTTTCGGTGCAGCATCGGAACAAACCCTCCACAAGGCAGACCCGGCAACCCCGCTGCTGTCGCCAACGTCTGCGGCCCCGTCTCCCGCACGCACGTTCACGGCAACACCCGCTCCGCAGCCGTCACCCCGGATAACCATTACGCAGGAGAATGCATCGGCGCTCGTGATGGAAGACTACCCGATGTATTATTCCATTGCGGCCATCAACCTGACCGACCGGTTCCCCGGGAAACTCCTGTATGAATTTATCCTTGTCCCGACAAGCGATTCTCCGTTCCACAATAACCAGACTGCCTATGTAAATGCCGCCACCGGTGATCTCTATTCTCCATTGCAGGACAAAGCCGGGATCACGATTGATGAGGCAAAAGTCCGGGCCCGCTTAAGCTTTCCCCAGTGGACTATCGACCGGGTGCAGATGAAGTATAACGATGGGATCCGGTACACCCGGTCCTGGGAATTTCATCTCTATTCCGGTGATGAAGAATTGGTCCACGGTGCTTTATCTCCGGATGATGGCGTGCTCGACTGGTATGCTTTGAACGGCCCGACACGGTTCGGGCGCCCGGCAACGCCGGTTGTTTCCATGGATACAGCCGAAAAGACAGCACGGGCCGAGGTACAGAACCGCACAGGAAATTCTCTCATTGGTCTTATCCAGTCGCGGTACGATGATCTGGGAATGCCGGGTGCCAATATTGCCGGGCAGTACGTGTTCCTGTACTCAAATGACCGGCCCGGCCGGAAGACCTGCGAAAACGATGGTTTTACCGTTGTTGTCGATTCCGTATCCGGCAAAGTACAGGAATACTGGAGGACATGGACAGAGCAGCAGGCGTATCCGTGCTAAGGCCCGGGGCTTTCTGGGGGTCTTTGTTTTTGTGCTCTGGAGAAATCCCCGGGGGGAGTGGTAAGAACGCTCTTCTTGGGCTGCCGCCCTTTGCCAGCGTGGGTATCCCCCGGCTAGCGATAGTGCCGTATTACCGGTATCGGGAACATTGCCGGGTCCAGGTAATACTAAAAAAGGACACCGCATACTCCCCCACTCCCGTGGAGCAGGGCTGGCACAAGGAGGGGGGAACAGCATGATACAAGAAATCTTTTTGCAAATGCGTATATTGTCCGGATTTTTTTAACGTAGAATTCGTTAGTCCCAAAAATTTTCCGGCAATCCGGAGTTTGGTCCGAAAATTCCGGGTCGTAGGGACGTTCGACCGAAAAAATATTGCATTTTTCTCATCTCGCGCAAAAAATTTTCCGGCACGGAAAACTCATGCAACAATGGGTTTGATCGCGGGAACAGAGAAGAGAGACATGAGGGAGAACGAGGATCTCCCGGTGGTGTTGTCAGCTCCCGACTGCCGAACAATCCGGAAGATCTCCGCGTTCTGCCCTGACACTGCAGACTGTTCCCATCCGATCTCAACGAGGTACTCGCCGGGTTCGAGCCCCGACGTGTCAAGCGTGTACTCCCACCGGTTCTGCAGTTCTCCGGTCCGGATTGTGGTAACCGTACCGGTCCTGACCGGTATGCGTAAACCGGTCTTTTCAATCACGGCAGTGTTCTCGACCCTTGCGGTGATCCGGTTTTCCGGTGCCAGATTCATTGTCCCGTAGAACCGGATACTCTTTCCTGCAGCAACGGTCGGGATCTCACCGGCGTTCTCCTGGTGGAAACTAAGAGTGGGTTCTTCCACAAAGACAATCTGAAGCGTACCTGAATCGTCCGTCTCTTCCCGGGCGATCTCGTCCTGTACCTGTTCTGCAAGACCCATCGCAGCAGGAATCGTCAGGGAATCCGGTTTCACATCGAAGAGATCTGTACCGTTTCCCACTACGATACGTTTTGTTTCACCCGATGCATCGACATGAAGCGAGTACTGCCGGTCACGCCCGGGATCCTGAACGATGATCATAAGGGGGCCGCTCCTGAAGGTTTCAGTCACGTCCATTCCTTGTGTCCAGGAGAGGGTCCCCTCCGGCGCAGCCGGTATACTCTTATACGCGAAGAACCCCGACCCAAACTCCCAGATCGTTGCGGATCCGTTCATGAAGCCGGTTCCGGTAATGGTCAGGGGATCGCCTTTGGCAAGAGCGATGTTCGTACTTGGCCGGACCTCCAGGCTGGCAGAGCAGGGGCCGATGATGAGTATGAGTCCCACGATTACCAGCCAGATGAGAGAGAGCCTTGACATACATTTCACTGGCATTTTTTTCCTGGACGTTCGTGTGTCCGGTAAGGAATCGGACAGAGTAAATAAACGATCTCTGTGACAGGAATGAAAAATACTACCAGGGGCCACGACAGCTGACAGGAATTCCTGTCGGGAATTCATAAAGAGACATTAGCATGTTGATCGACCTGCCGTGACGGGATCGATCCCTGCGTTCACATTTCCTGCCCGATGATCCCTTTGGGGCCGGATCCGGCCCGGTCGGGCGACACAGGTGAACATTGCAACCTCATGAGGGAGTTCTCTGCATCGCTTGTGAGGGAAATACGCGTGGTTCTTCCTTCACCCCGATCAATGCGGATGATTCCTTCCTGCAGGAATCGTTGTATCCTCCAGCTTACATTTGACGGAGAGATCCCTGCGGCACTCCCGATCTCGTGCCGGGTTGCGTCCGGGTGAGAGTGGAGGTAGGTAAGTATAAAACGATCCGGTCTGCTCCGGAACCTACAGGCCACGATCATGTCTTTCCTGGAGATTCCCCATTCTTCCGGAAGATAGCGTGAGAAGAGTCCATCTTTATAACAGGTAATTTTTTTGGTACGGGCGAGTATCCCGAGATGGTAGAGAAGTGTTCCCCTGTTGATGCCGGTCCGATGCCTGAGCTCATTGAAGTGGATACCGGGTTCCCCTTTGATTGCGTTGAAGATCCGTGCACGCGTCGGCTCGACAAGCACCGTTTTTTTTGAGATGATTCGAAAACCAAGATACATCCCAACGATCCCGGCGCCGGCAGAGCAGAAAAGAACGGCCTCGATCGGTTCAACGAGCGCCGGAGAAACCGAGTGGAGCATATGGAAAAAGAGATCGATGGGCCGCATCTGCCAGCGGGGAATCGGTACACCATCGGCATGAACACCGAAAAGAGGGATGTACACCAGCTCGAAAAGACAGAAACCGACAAAGAAGATCCCGAGCGCCGCAACAAGATAGCGACGGATCGGATGCTGGGCGGGATTGCCGAATGTTTCGTTGTCTCCGTTCTCCGGTTTCCTGATCTTCATCGAACGGATCTTGGCAGGGCTGCTGATAAATGCTCTGTGACAGATCCTGAACCATCATCCTGCGAATTTCTGATCCTGTCACAGAGATCGTATATGCGGCCTGTCCATATCAGGATACTAAGGGCTTAGGGCTTCAGAGGATAAACCCACCCTGTGCAAAGGCAGGACCCCGCAGGGGGTGTGTGACAGTTCCGGTGCTGCCCTTACATCTTGGCCGGACACTGCGTTCTTATCCAAAGAGCGTACGCTGTCGGGCCTGGGGAGAGAAACATGCAAATACATAGACTTAAAACAGGAAGGATCGTTCTCATTACTCTTCTTCTCGCAGCGTTGTTTGTCGCTGCCGTAAGTGCAGCGGATGAGAAGGGTGTCGTGAGATCGGATGCAAGTAAGGAACAACTGAACCTCATCAATGAACTCTATGGCAAGAACATTACAGTCCTTGATTACATGGAGCAGGTTCACCCTGAACATCTGGTCGGGGTGCCGGATTCTGTGAAGAAGAACATGGCCCAGCAGAAGATGAACTGGTGGGGCAAAGAACCGGCGCTCAATCAAATAACAACAGAAAGTACATCACGCACGGAACGCGCAACGGTATCGGTCACGGCCATCGGATACAAATTCGATTCAAGAACCATTCGCTTTGGAGGAACGACTACTGCATCGGGATTGGAGACACAACCCTGGTACATTTATAACGAGGCGTTTCTGATTAACCATGACACCGGGCAGACTGTGGATTCGACATCGGCAAGTTCACAAGACGGAGTCTGGTCGATTCCCTCATCGAAAGACACGTTATATCCCGCTAATGGCAACTATTACGTACATTCCTGGGGCTATATCCCGTCGCCGTACTATGCCGAGGATTCTGATGATACCTCAGTCTTCAGTTTCCCCTAACCTTTTTTTCGTGATAGAATGAACCCTACAAGAATGAACCTTACAAGTCTGCTACTCAGGGGTCTTTTTTTATCGGGTCTGTTCCTTGTCCTGACCGTATCGGCAGCAGAGAACACCTCCGGGACCGAGACCGTTCTTTTTACCCTTAAGGGGGAACCGCTTTCCCTGGTGTTCGATGGCGACCGGCTCCTCTGGCTCCAGCAGAGCGCATCCCCGGATGCCCCGGAACAGGGACTTTACGTGTATAATCTTACGGAGGGCACAACAAGACAACTCGTACGGATCGGTGAACCGTCGGAACAAAGTTCAGAAGGAAATAACGCCACGGTACATGTGATTTTGACACCGGAAGTCTCCGGTGATCGGGTCGTATTCGCCGCAGGCAGGATTATGCTGACCAATATTACCACCGGATCGACCATTCGGCTCACCAACCAGAACGATGCAATCCTTCCGGTCTCCGAACTCAGGTATAACCAGAATCCCTGGATTGACGGGGACAAGATAGTCTGGACCGAACATGCCGGAGGGTCCTGTTCCGGTGTTTCCGGTGGAAAGATAGTGCTGTTGAACCTGACCACGGGCAAAAAAGAGTATGTTCCGGCCGGTATGCCGGGAAACCAGAGCTACCCGAGGATATCCGGGAATTTTATCATCTGGAGGGACTACCGCGGCAACAGGGATTCCCCGGATCTCTATCTAATGGATATCCGGAACGGGACCGAGATGCGGCTTGTTTCATCCGTGAGGGGTATCCCCTTTATCCAAGGCGATTCCGTCTTCTGGGAGGAGAAAAATTCTATGGGGATCGATACCATCGTCCGTTATACGATCTCGTCCGGAACCCGCTCGGACATCGGACCCGGATGTATGGGTCAGACCCAGGCGATTTCTCCTGTTTCCGATGACAGGATCGTGTGGCGTGTTTCCAGGAGTCCCTCAAATATGCGGGAAGTACAGGGTGCCATCATGGTCATGGATCTGCGCACCGGCGAAAAAAGCCAGATCACTTCATTTGAGAAGGGGGTATCGTTCCCGGTAATCTCGGGAGACAGGATCGTCTATACCCGGGGCGCGGGGGACGACTGGTTTAAGGAGCCTCGGGAGGTGGTGCTTTATACGCTTGCCGCACCACGGCCAAGCACCATAACCACTCTTTCCGGAACCGGGATCGATGACAACAACACCCAACAACCCAGTGCACAGTATTCCGGGGTACAGACCGGGGCAACTCCGGCTGCACCGGCCGGTTTGCCCGGCATGGTGTCGATAGCCGGTGTGATGGCGGGTGTATCTCTTTGGGGGATAATACGAAAGGGATTAAGGAGGTAGTATTGCCCGGTTCCTCTTTGTTTTTCCCAATTCACTGTTGGATACAGGGCATCTTCACTTTTTACAGCACTTCGGATACACTACCGGCCCTTTTTTTGCGATGGTAAAATCCTGTCACAGAAATCGTTTAAATCCCGGTTCCGATACTACCCCTAACCCATTCCGGGTGAACGACCATGAAACACTCCACAGCATTTGCAGGGATCATCGTCCTGTTGATTGTGCTCGTAGTCGCACCGGCATCTGCCGGCCTGGCATTTACATCGAGCAGCCCGCAGACGATTGCGGAAGGCGACGCCTTCACGATTACCGGGACCGGCGCGACTAACGGTTCTGTCGCTGTCATGGCATTTGGCAGGAATTATTTCCATACCTTTACGGCAATTCCCGATGCGCAGGGGAACTATTCCGTTACGTTGTCCCCCATTGAGACCCAGAACTTCCAGAGTGGCCAGTATGCCTTTGTGATACTGGATCCGGGCGTTGACCGGCAGTTCGAGATTGCCGCCCATGTCACCGGGACCGGGAATATCACGCTCACCGATCGCGGTGTCCCGGTCGCTGATCTCGGGCCGGTGAGCGGGCTTGGCCCGGGCGTCCAGCCGGCAGTTGAGGCGCTCCAGAATGTTTTAGGACGGCCGGGTGTTGACGATATCGTGACGCCTGCGTATTTCTTCGTCGAGCTTCCCTTCCTCAACTTCTCCGGCACGACCGACCCTGTAACCGGCCAGCTGACGCCAGCCCGCAGCACCGATGGCCGGCTTACCTTTGCCGGGACCACGAACATGGGAAGCGAGAACACGCTGACCGCTGAAATTTACAATCTTACGACCGGCACGCATGTCCGGTCTGTGCCGGTCTCCGCGATTGTGCCGGGCACCGGTGCCGAGCCGGGAATAAACAAGGTACTGAATTCATGGACGTTCGAACTGGACCCGACAGGGCTCGTGCCCGGGGAATATTATGCCGATGTCGGCTGGCAGAAAGAAAAGGCAAGCGGCCACGGTACAGCACTTTTTACGATCCCGGATGACGGGGCAACAGGCCGGGCGTCCGGCCTCCTGCCGGTATTCAAAATGGTGCAGGCTTTATTTGGCTGGGCCTGATACAACAATCCATTTTTCCCCGTCCCGGCTCTGCCTCGCAAATCGGGGCTTTTATATTACTCTGTTTCCAAAAATACACCAAAATTGAGCCCCATATAATGCTCTTTAGCGGTTCATAGACGCGTTCCGGCGCCCCTTTTTCCAAGATGATTCAAATGCCTGTCCGGGCAGGGAAAAGGCCCGCAAATCGCGTTTATGAGATCGTTTTATCTCGTCCGATTGCCAAAATACGGCCTATTTGTGGACATTTTAAAACGGAGCCCGATACGGACTTCTTTTTGGGATCAACAAGGCCAATCAGGGCTCAATTTGGGCCCGGAATAGCGTAGCCCGGATCGGGTGACCGGGGACGGGTACTTCCATGGCAGGGTTCCCGGATCTTACTTTTCACGATACTCCGGGGATCCTTCGCTGGTACTTCTCATGTCTGTACCTGGTGACGGATCGGGTTCTGCACAATGTAGATGCTTTCGGAATAAATGGTATATAGAACAACAAAAATATACCCTACATTAATCAGGGAAAGACAATGTAATCCCCGAGGGAATCACATAATTGACAACAACATATCATCTGGCAGCCCGGATTATTTGCCTCTCGTTAGCGATCGGCATTATGACCGCCGGAGTTGTTGCAGCAGAAAAAACAAATCATTCAGGAAATGGCCAAACCGATCTAAGAACACAGCTGCATGGATCCAATATCACCAACAAAGAATACATGGAGATTATTTATCCCGCAGAGATTGAGACCCTGCGTCAGAGTTTAACCAGGGACGCGTTCGAAAAGTTCTGCAACCAGCACGTATACTGGGGAAATGACCATCCGGAACTTCCCTACGGTGCAAACGTCTGGACCGAAAACGGCCCGGTTAACCTGAGTGCATTAAATGAAACCGAAAAAGAGCGGTACGGGATCGATGAGGCGATCCTCAGTGGGGACGGTTACAGGATACTGGACCGTTTAACCTGGCATATCCGGGAAGGACGGTCCATCGCTTTCTTCCGAAGCATCCCATCGGGATCCGGAAATATTACCTGCGACCTTAACTGGCGGGATACAGACAGTTCATTGAAGCTCACCATATTCGCTCCCGATGGTGTGATGGGACCTTACTATGATATTTCCGATGGAAGATCTGATGGCAGGATATTCCTCCAGATATCACGGGATGCGAATCTTTCATGCGGGGACTGGTATGTTGTCATAGAGGCAGAGAAGATAGACGCCGGAAAAACGGACGGGGTTCAGCCATTCATCGTGTTCTTCTATTGAGGGGGGATGTGGGATATGGATAAAAACGAGAAAGTCATGCTGGTTCTGATATCCATTATACTCCTTGCCGCCCCGATCCCGGCACTTGAGACCGGGGGATATAAGGTCCGGCCTGCATACGATCTCTCTCCGGATTATGATACCCTCTACTTTCATCCCGACACCTCCGCGAATGCGCTGATACATGTACCTGAACCGCAACAGATCGAGTACTCGGATCTCCCGATCGCAATTCTCCTGATCCTTACCGTGACCGGTTTTCTCTCCATCCTGGTATCCCAGATTAAACTGATCTTGTCAGGCAATCTGCCGGCAATTACCGGACTTTTAAAATTAAAACGGAACAATCTTCTGGACAATGACGCAAGAAACCGGGTCTATACGGTTATCCGGCAAAAGCCCGGCATCTACCTGTCAGAAATAGAGCGGATGACAAAACTAACCAATAAAAACGTCACGTATCACGTGAACAAACTTTTAACGTATCATATGATCGCCGTTGAGGAATCTGCAAAGGGAAAAGGATATTTCCAGAATTCCTCGACAGAATCCCCCAAAGAACGGTTGTTGTTATTGCATTCAAAAAATTCCAATGAACGGACGATAATCGGGCTGATTTCGAAAAACCCGGGGATTTCCCGAAGAGAGATTGAAGAACTGATGGATATTTCGGGCCCATCTGTCAGCTGGCATATCTCAAAACTTGAAAGCGATCATATCGTTAAGAAGATAAAAAGCGGAACGGTCGTGCATCATTATATGATGAGCGACTTTGAAGGTATGACCCTGTAGAATCACGAGCGAAACCGGTTTTTACAGGTTCCCCTTACCCAACAGAAAAAAATAGTTTTAGTCATTATTTACGGTATGCAGAGATTAGCCCCACAGAGCCATATTTAAAATGGCCATACCTGTCCGTAGGACCAGGCATACCCGGAGTAGGTGGGATTTGTTGACGATCCCGAGAGTTTGGACTGGTAGAGTACATTCCGCTGGGGGCTGTAAAATGTGTGTGAAATGTATTTCCAGGCATTTCCTCCGCTCCCCCAATACAGAGTGTAGGAATCAACCAGCGACCCGTCCCCATACAACCCCGTTGTCAGAGATAACGTCGTGGAACTGCTGCCACCTGCAACAATCCCCTTCCCCCCATGGGTAATTGCAGACCCGCTACTTGTGAGAGCGTCTGGGTTTAATACCAGCCCGCTCATTGGGGCCATCGCAGTCCGCTTTGTTACCCAGGCACAAAGCTTGTCCAGTGTGGAATCTGTATCCGCGGGATTCATGCCCCGGAGGACATATCCGCTCTCGTCTGTTTTCATGTTTTCAAGCCCGAATGCTTGCTTCTCTTCGCTGCTGATAGCCCTGAGGTTTACCGGGCCGCTCTCATCCCAGACTGTTGCCCCGTTGGGAAGTTCGGGATGGTCATCTCCCCAGTAGTACATCTGGTTATAGAATTCAGTATACTCTTTTTCCGGTACACTTTTCCTGATTTCCGCCAGTTCGTCGGGATATACCTTCTCCCAGTATTCACCCTGGGTCATTTTTGTCCCGTAAATCTCCTTGATGATCTCAAGCTGTTTTTCATTAGCTTGAGCTGATATCGAAAACGCGCTGACAACACCGGATCCTGCAATAATCAGGAGCAGGAGACCGACGATTGTCACGAGTTTAATTGTGTGGCCTTGTGTCATTTGTTCACTTCCTTGCTCTTTCCCGTCCATCCAAACCTTGGGGAAGAATACCCCAGCTTCCCCACGCTCCGATGGGGGGAAATCCCACATGGTTGAACCATGGGTGTTCTTCTTTTCATTCCTAAACCATGTCATCCATGAAAGACAGCATCCGCTCCAGAGAGGGGTGATGGGGATAGATACCATCCTTTGGGACCGGCATTTGCAAACCAGGGTATTTCGTCCGGTTGATGGTTCATATCCTCACTGGGAAACGGAATACAATAAGCATTATTCCGAAAGTGTCTACACAGTTTTTCGTTTTTCCCGGTATGTAGACACGTTCGGAATAAACACTAAATAACGTGGAATTATTTGTTGTATATGAATGGCCGGAAAAAATCACCCGAATTCGTACAGTTCTTCTCTTTTTTTAAGAGAGATCATACGCTGGAGTTTTTCTTTATCGGACTTATTTTCCTGTTATTATTACCTTCACCAGTAACCGCAGAAGAAAAACGGGTAACGGTCAATTATACGTTTATTGACGAAGGGAATGTCTCTCTCTGGGATCCTTCCGCCTGGCAGTCGCACCTGGGCTTAAGCCAGGGCGTCGTTGCATACCATAAGGGCCAGACGATTTATACCTGGGACAGTAAAACCGGAGAGCGACAAATATTCGAGATTCCCCCGGAGGCAAATTACAACACGGAGATCACGGCCCTCGATATTGCCGACGGTGTCGTGTATTACGGGTTCGATAAAAGAACCAAACGGGTGAACCATGGGACGGAAGGCGGACTGTATGCCTTTGACGGAAAAAACAATACCCCGGTCGCCGCCTTCTTTCATCATGACATAATGAATATCATCGCGGATCACCGCCTCGTACTCATCCACGATACAACGAACTCTGGCCATCTTCTGGATTCCGGAAAAAGATCGGCTGCCGATCTGTTCATTTATTCGCCGGACTTCAACGGAATTATCCCTGTCGACAATCGTATCGACAGAAGCGATCCTGTGGGGTTTGGCGGCAATACCGTTGCCACTCTCACTGAGGGAATAGAGATTCCCCACGAAACGAATAAACGCCTACCAGATGAAGGAATGGCCCTGTTCTCCCTGGACATGCGTGCTTCAAACCGGTCGGTGACACCGGTCACCATCCCGTCTGCGACGAATATACACTATCCCGAAGAGAGCATTGGAGTTTCCCCGGACTGTTGTTCGGAGGATTATGTTGCATGGACAAAAACAACCGGCACCAGTACTTCCGGGTATCACAGTACCCTTTTCCTTACCAATATCAGTACCTTAAAGACCGTCCCGTTATGTGAAACGGACGGGGCTTTCAGCGACGACAGTTACGCAATCGACGGCGATTACGTGTTCTTCGGGCGGACCCTCTATCATATCCCAACCGGCACAAAAACCGAAATCTCGTTCAATGGCGGACTGGACAAACTGTTTGACGGCGAACCCAATGAAAACACTTCCCAACTCGATATTGTACGGTTCAATGACGGGGGACTCCTGATCAAGTCATTCCCAAAAGAGAAGACCGAGGAGTATGCCAGGAACTACCAGCTCTGGTATGCCGATCTCGGGCCTGTCATCCACCCTGCAAAAGAGACCCCGGTGACAACCACGGGAACAATCCCTGCAACGATCGCACGAACCGGATCGACGGAGGCCCCTGTGTCTGGTGTGATTCCCGGTCTTGCGGTTATATTTGTGGTTATCGTATGTTCGTTCAGGAAAAAGAACTAAAACATTCTATTGAATCTCTTTTTGATCCCTCGTAATGGCCCGGGAGAATTTCCCAAAAAGGATCAAAATTCGGATCCGGTGTATCTACAGAACCGGTTTTTCATATCCTCGCCAGGGTGTCACTGCCCAGCAAGGGTGCCCTCTCCCTGCCCCTGATCGGATAACATGCCAGCGCCTGCGAGAGACCCGAGCGCCCCTCTCATTTTTTCCGCGATCTCCCGTGCAGGCCCGGCAAGCGCGTACCTGACGGGCCTGCCGATCTGCTCCGGGGCCTGGATCTCGCGGACGATCCCGTCCCGGATGAGCAGCTGCATGTGGTACCAGAGCGCCGGGCCGGAAATCCCCAGGCCTTTTTTCAGTTCTGTCCTTGTTACGGTTGGTGCATGCTCAAGCATATCGAGGATCCGGGAGCGCACGCTGTTGTTCCGGTGGATCAGGAGCGCCTCTTCAAGCGCCGAACGTGCGCACCCCTGCATGAAGTACCGGGTCATGCCCCTGACCCGTACTTCGTGCACGAGGCCGAGCGCGGCAAGCTGGCCGAGGTGGTAAGAGAGCGTTCCCCGGTTGATCCCGCTTGCCCGCATGATCGAGCCAAAATGGCAGCCGGGATGGGACCGGATACACCCGGCGATCTTGTTTCGTGTGGGATGGTCGAGAGAATTTTTCCGGGTCAACTGGCGGTATCCCAGGTACGTAAAAAACGCACACCCAGAGAAGAGCAGTGCAACAATGATCTTTCCGAGCTCGGGGGAGATCATGCTGGTATAGTGGAGGATCACGATCTGCGGGGGGTGGAACATCCGGGGCTCGCCCCGCAGGGCGGACGAGTCACCCCACAAAAAAAGCGTCAGCCAGTTCAGGAAAGAGTAGACAACGAACAGGACGATAAGAATGATTATCCCGTAATATGCGACACGGCACACAATCCTGAATGCACCGCTTTTCCCATCCATAGGTTTACTTTTCCGGGTGTCGCTCTTTAATCTATTTGATAAAATTCTGTCACAGAAATCTTAAAGACGATTTTACCGGATGTATCATGATGACGGGCCTGGCAACGCGGGTACAATCTCAATGTCCTGATCTTTTTTATTTCTGTACCCCGGGTAATGCTGACAAATTCCCGACGGAGGGTCAAAGACTCATGAAAATTTTCCTGTACCTGTGCGGGATTATCTTTCTCCTCTGCCTCGTGATACCTCCCGTTGCCGCCACACTCTCCGGTACCGATATTCCAGTCTATTCCCCGTACATCACCGAGGACGATTCAGGTAACCCCTACTACACATATTCGGACGGTTTTGCCCTTGATCATGATCGGATGGTCTGGGAGACATACCGGGTGACCCATCCCTCAACGGATGATTTTACCAGCACAATCTACCTGATGAACCTCTCTGAAGGGGCGACACGAATCATTGCTACGTCTCCCTCAGCAGAATATCAGTATACGTTCGAGACGCCGTTCGGCATTGCGGACGGGCGGGTTGTCTGGCGTGCAGATTTCGATGGCAATCTCTACATGTACGATAATCACGTAGGGGCGACACATCCTCTCACAGTTGATGGTACTAGGGACGTGAGTATTCAGCGGGAAAATCGGGACCCCTTTATCTTCGGGGACCGGGTAGTCTGGGCCAAACAGAAACTCTACCCGTCACAAGATTCTGACATCGTCCTGTACAACCTGACCGACAAGTCCCTTCGGGCTATTGCAACAGATCCCGGGAAAAAGTCAGGCCCCACCATGGACGACTCGTACGTTGTCTGGGTGGACAAGCGCAACGATCCGGGAGCCGGCGATACTTATCTTTTCGACCTGAAGAACAATACGGAACGTCCTCTCTGTACAGCGCATGGCCTCCAGCATTATCCGCAGGTCTCAGGGAATTATGTGGTCTGGGGAGATCTGCGCGACGGCACCCCTGCGATCTATCTCTACAACCTGACAACAGAGACGGAGTACCGGATCAGCGATCTCACGTATTACGCCGGAGAGCCGTACCTTTCGGGAAATTACGTGGCCTGGGAAACGTACGCGCTCTACGATGACACCAAGGACAAAACCCGGCAGGTTGTCGTTTACAATATCGCGACCGGCGAGAGCGTGTTGTTCGAACCGGGAACCCGGCACCCGATGCTGCTGGGCCTTATCGATAACCGGATCCTCTACGCAAACCCGGACAATGAGTCCATCAATGACGGATATGTTCACATCTTCAAGATCGATACACCGGCACCAGCGCAGCCATTGTCGGTTTCATCGCCAGCCACTCCTCAACAGGGAAACAGTACGGCCCTGACATATACATTTTCGGAGCCGGCCCCTGCGGGCTCCGGGCCTCTGTCCGCCATCGCTATGGTTCTTCTCTGTACCGGTCTTGTCGCAGCGATCCGAAAACACCACACCGGTCGCAAAACCGGTAAACGATCGGGCGAGAAAAGTTAAGTGCCGGATCGTTCTACGATTCATTCAGTAAGGATCTGCCCTAACGGCGGGATTTGTGGATATTCATGGATAAAGAGATGTACACAAAGATTCTGTCAGTGATCAAAATCCCGGGTCTGATGCTCCTCGTTATACTCCTCCTTATACCGGCTTGCAGCGGGGGGTCCGTCCCGGATCAGAATGTAACGACACCTCCCGCACAACCGTTTATTTCCATCGATCCCATCGGGAACCAAACGATTGATAATGTATTCTTTATTACCGGAACAACAAATCTGCCGGCTTCGAATGACTCTCTTTTAATCCAAATCGAGACTGCCAATTTCAACCCTGCCGGATGGGGGTCAGATTACCGTTCAAACATCTCTATACAACCCGGAGAACAGGGAGTCAATCTCTGGTCTTGTAATGCTACGACCGATCGATGGGTTACTTTCCCCGGGCCAGAACCTGATGCTATACCAGGTAAATATATTGTGATGGTTGCTTCCATATCTTCCCTCGGAGATGTTGAAGCACAATCCGTTTTCACGGTGTCCTCCAACAGTACAATCACTTCAAGTCACACTTTACAAAGTTACACGCCACCGGTAGCATCATTTGCATATGGGTACGGTGAAACAACGCCCTCTGAAACGACATCAGTGACGGTTGATTTTATTGATACGTCCAAAAATTCACCGGCATCGTGGCTCTGGTCGTTCGGCGACGGGAGCTCGTCAACCTCCCAGTACCCGCATCACGCCTATTCAAGTGCCGGAACTTATACGGTATTTCTTACGGCTACCAACGCAGCAGGCAGCAACACGACCAGGTTTCCTGTGAATATTCCGACCGTTAGTGGGAGGGCCACACCTACTGTAATTACAACCCAAGAGACACCATTGCAGGTTGCCAGTCCCGTTGCATCATTAGCCCGACAGGACACCCTTCTTCCCAGGATAGTCTGGCCCCTCCACAAAGTGGAGTTGTCAAAAAAGATTTCAACAGTTCATTTCGGCCCCTCGAAAGACTTCACGGATTACATAAACACACCGTCAATCACAGGAATACAAAAAATTGATGCACTTATGATAGCGTCAACGTCAACGCTGAATTCTCATCTATCATCGGCAGCCAATGCAGGAGTACCACACAAAAATTTTGGTGACTATCTCAGGAGTTCACATGGACCAATAACCATTGAATGGGCATATCCTTACACAGGGAATGTTCGTCTTTCAATGCCCGTTGGCTCCCTGTCATCAAACGAGTACGGACTCGCCTATGCCCTCGTAAACATTGACAACAGGAGTATACTGTCAGATGGATTTGTTGATTGGCGTGAATACTGGTAGGTGTGAAGAATGTTAAAAGAATCAAGAAAAATAATGTTTCTTGTATCGTTTGCCATAGTCCTTGCGGCTCTCATGATTGTCCCATTAGCGAGCGCTGATGATGGAAATGTAACCGCTGTCACAACGCCGTATATCACCATCGTCCCCATCGGCGACCATCCCCTTGACGAAGTATTCTTTATCTCCGGGACGACGAACCTGCCGGCATCGGGAATTCCTCTCCTTCTTCAAATCTATAGCACCAATTTCAACCCGGGAGGTGGAGGGTCTGCCTACCAGTCCAACGTCACTATTGAACCCGGGGAGAACGGAGTCAATACCTGGTCGTGCAATGTAACGACGAGTCTCTGGCAGACATACGGGCTTGGGCCACCGTTTCCCGTGCCCGATGCAGTCCCGGGGGAGTACCTGGTGACCGCTGTTTCGCAGGATCCCCGTAATTCAGCGAAGGATTCCCAGATCATTTCAATTCTGTCTCCGGAAGATACGGATAACCGTACGGTTATAACACCCAATCTTACTCCCTATCACACCAATCAGTATGTCCATGCACAGCGGGGATACTGGATCTCCGTAGACAATCTTCCCCTAGGCTCACATTTCATCGGCGATACATTCAGGATTTCCGGGGAGACCAATCTCCCAACCGGCCAGGAGATCGATTATGGGGCGTTCTCTGCCAATTATGCCCCGGGCAGCCCGAACCTCCTGCCGCCCAGATTTTCCGGCTCCACTATCGTTTATCGGGGGACAGGTGAGATCAACACATGGTCATTTGTCGTAAATACAACCCGGTTTGAAAAATCGTTCGAGAACGGGTCTGTGGTCCGGATGGCTGCGGTCCCGGGGAACTACGAACTCTCCATAGGGCCGTTCAACCAGGAAGTATATCCGTTCACAATCGTGGATACTACCCCTGCTTCCCCGGCACTCCTGCAAAATACCACTCAGGGAACGACCGCTCCAACCGGGAATCTGCCAGCGGATGTGCCGACAACCCTCCCGGCCCCGCTCCCCTTGGCAGTTTCCATCGCTGCAACGGGTCTGGGCGCAGCAGCCTGCATGAGATGCAAGAAGAAATGAATCGTGTACCGGATGCCCCATGATTGGAAAAATACGGTGAACGCACATGAAGAGAACCGCATATCTCAGCCTCGTGACAGTTTTTTTTCTTCTTCTCGTGGCATTTGCTGGATGTATCGAAGGATCATTTGTAAAAACCGAGACAGTGCTGGTAAAACTTGACAGCCAGGAGAATATCCAGTGGATCTCGGTTATACAAAACCCGGATTATGCAACAGCCACGGCGCTTGCACCCCGGTATTACCGGTTCATCCAGACTTTGGATAACGGATTTTTTGTCGCAGGGTATTATTCCAACAAATCGGGCTATACAACACTCCGGGTTTTCAGGACCGACAGCAACGGAAATCCCCTCTGGGACCAAAAACCGGCAGACACAGGCATGGGTGGAGAGATCCGTTCGATTTTCCCGTGGGATGACGGGGGATATTCAATATTGGGGAGAGATGGACTGGTATTCACTATCGATTCTTCGGGAAGGCCTCTGGGTGCCACGAATATCATGGATTCGATCTGCCGGACCAATGGTACGGTATGTTATGATCTTACTCCGGTCTCCCTGAAGCAGGATCCTGAAGGCAGCCTGAACTGGATCCTGACGAACGGAAATTTTTCCACATCAAAGATCACCCTGATAACCGCAACGGTTGCCCGGAACGGGACGCTCCTTACAAAAGAGAGCCTCCCCCTGAAAGACCCGGAGGGAGTGACAGACATCATCCGGACAGATGACAACGGATTGCTGTTCGGGAAAGAGTACATAGATTATTCACCCGGCGGGACGGGATACGAAATACTGATCGAAAAGACAGATGCGTCTTTGGCAATATCGTGGGATGCCGTACTTGGCACGTGCAATACCAAGACATCGTTCTGCAATAACAACCTGATCGGCATGCATGAGTCGGGGGACGGGTATGATATCATCTACCAGTCCCATCTCCAGCATTCAAATGAATCCGTGCCTGCGGATACGATCTCTGCAAGGCTGGACTCCCAGGGCCATATCGTCCGGCAGGATAAAATTTCAGACCTGTCCGGAATACCTGCCTGGATTTTTTCAGAGGATGGGAGCAGGACCGATTTTATTGATCTGATTCCGAAGAATGTGCTCGATTCCGCTGCGAATGCACATGGCGGAAACAATCCGACGTTTGGTTCGATATCCCTTATCAGGACCGCAGACGGGGGATATGCTTTGCTCGGAACCAGGTATTACTGGAGTTGAAATGGCCGCACTCACCGGGAGAGGAACTACATGAAACAGGATAAAAAAATACCAAACGCATCAGGGTTGCTGCCTGCTCTTGTTGTACTCTGTCTGCTGTGTGTCCCGGCCCTTGCGGTCCAGCCCCAGTGGACATTTCCCCTGTCGCCAGATGCAACCCACGAAGGCAATCTCAACAGGATAACCATTTCTGACAACGGACAGTACCTGGCGGCGTACGTGGCGGACGAAGATACGCTCCTGTACTTCAACCGCACCGGCGCACTTCTCTGGAGCAGGCAGTTTACCGCTGAACGGCCGCCGTGGATCTCTTCAATAGATATTTCGCGGGACAACAGCATCATAGCGGCGTCCGAACTAGTGCCGGGCTGCTGCGCGGGTTCGGTCACGTCCACGACATCAAACCAGGTGATTCTCTTTGACCGGACAGGTGCGATCCTCTGGAACTATTCCACACTGAGTCCGCCGACCGCAGTTGCCATTTCACCGGATGCGTCGCGGATCTACGCGGGAACACAGGACAGCCGGGTGATCTGCCTTGACCGGAACGGTTCTGTCCTGTGGACGCGGGACACGGACGCGCCGATATATGCTCTCACCCTCTCCAGAGACGGTACGCTGATCGCAGCAGCGGGAACAAATCCCGGCACAACCCCTGAGGGGACGGTCAATTATCCGGAAGACCTGTTCCTGTACGACCAGAACGGATCCCTGCTCTGGAAATACCGGACCGGCGGACCAAATACGGTCGCAATCAGCGGGGACAATTCGGTAATAGCCGTTGTGGGGGGTACGTTTGGCAATCTCTACCTCTTCAACCGGATCGGGGGTCTTGTCGGTGAGCGTTCTTTTCCGGAGACCGGGTCGTCACTTGCCATGTCGGACGATGCACACCGGATTATCGTAGGATCTATCCGGGGATCCGTGTACGGGCTGGATAATGCCGGCACGATTCTCTGGACGATCAAAACCCCCAGCCTGTCGCGGAATATTGCTGCTGCAAATGACGGGAATTCCATTGTATTCGGGAACGGCAGTTCTGTCCAGACCGTTGATCGCAATGGTTCCGTACTCCGAGATTATCCCACCGGTGCATGGGTTTCTTCAGTTGCCATGTCCGGCAACGGGAATGCAACCGGGGCGATAGCGGATGCCGTGTATTTCTTTGGTTCACCGTATCAGGATAATTCTGCGAACGTGTCGATAGCTATTGATCCTGTTGGAGATCATTACATTGGCGATTCCTTTGTAGTGCACGGTACGGCAAATATGCCGCCCGGTGAAGAAATTCTCGTTGACATACTTTCCGCTTCACCGGAAGATTCACGGGGATTTAGTATGGGCGAAACAAGGAAACTCGGGATGTCCGCAACGGCCATAGTGCAGCCGGGTAAAAGTTCCCCCGGGGAATGGTCCTGCCCGGTACATACGGCAGGCTGGGCGCCGTTTACGTACAGGGTCCGTCTCACACCGGTCAACCCGGGATACGGTGAGCCGGTGAGTACGCAATTCAACCTTACCGAGCGCCCGAGCCTAACACAAACGGCTCCCGCCGGAAATACCACAACTTCCCCGGCATCCCTGCAAAATTTCTCCATAACAACGACCGCTCCAACCGGAAATCCTCCGCATGAGGTGCCGACAACTCACCCGGCTTCGCTCCCCCTGGCAGTTTCCATCGCTGCAACGGGTCTGGGCGCAGCAGCCTGCATGAGATGCAAAAAGAAATGAAACTGTGTACCGGAGAACTGCAAAGCAATTTCCATGAACCGGGTATTCCCATGAAACCGATTGTCATCCTCACACTCATCGCGGTATTGTTTTTCACCACACTCTCCCCTGCATGTACCGCTCCACCCGCTGCTGATTCCTCCCCCCAGAGGGTCCTCAAAAAATAGGGGATGGCTCCCCGGCCCATCCCCGATCAGGCAGATGACGCATCCCGAAATCTTCCCGGAGGAACACGGATTTCAAAGCGTGCTCCCTCACCCCACACACCGGTCTCCCGGATTGTAATCCCTGTGATCAGCAGGATCTCCCGTAAGCAGAAGAGGCCGAGGCCGGTGTGTTTTCCGTACCCCTGTTTGAAAATCTGCTCCTTTTCATCGTCCGGGATACCGGCCCCGTTATCCTCAACCGTAATGGTGACACCGCCGGGTTCCGGATCTTTACGGTAGCTGACGGTTATGGCGGTCACATGTTCCCCGTGGCTGATGACATTGTCGAACAGGGTGGAGAACGCTTTTTCGAGCAGGGGGTCTACGTAGATATCGAGATCACCGGAAAGACAGGTCACGGTAATCCCTTCGCGACCGGGAATTGCTCCCATGCACACATCGCGGAGGTTCAGCCAGTCCGGTGTATTAACTCCGAGATCTAGGTAATACCGGCTGAACTTGATCAGGGTCCGGATTTTATTTACCGCATGGATTTCTTTTTTCAGGAAATCAAGTGCTTCGGGATCGCTGATTTTCTCTCCGTTGAGCTCCAGGTAGGCGAGGAGTGCGGTAAGCTGGTTGAGGATGTCGTGACAGGTGATATTGTTTAAGAGATTGAGTTTCTTGTTGGTCTGGCGGAGGGATTCCTCAAGCTGTTTTTGCTCTGTGATATCTCGCCCGACAGACTGGTACTCGACGACCCTGCCGTCGGGATTAAAAATTACCCGGTCACTCCACCGCTGCCACCGGATCTCCCCGGAATGCATGAGGATCCGGTGTTCGATATGCGCTATTGGCATTTCGTGGGTGAGCGAAGCAAAGTGACTTCGTACCAAAACCAGATCCTCATCCGGAATTCTTGGAGCGAAACGTTTCCCGATGATATCATTATGTTCTCTATTAAAATACCGGCAATATGCCTCGTTGACAAAGACATGGGTTCCATCCGGCAAAAACCGGCAGATGAACTCGGTCTGATCCTCGACCACATTCCGGTACCGCTGTTCGCTCTCCACAAGAACCTCTTCAGCCTTTTTGAGGTCGGTAATATCCCGGATCGATTCTATCGCACCAACAATGGTATCCTTCGTATCGTAGAGGGGCGAGGCAATCCCCCACAGAGTGAGATCTTTTTTACCGTTGAGAATCCGGACATGCGTATCCGCAATAATTTTATTGCTCTTTTTCTTGACGTGCAGGTATTGTCTCTCAATCTCCGGATTCTGGCAAAGCATCAGATCGATCAGGATCGGGTGCCGTTCCCCATAAAACGGGAGGGCGTAGGAATAATTCCCCGTTCCTACGATGGATTCTTTTACAACTCCCGTCAAATCTTCTATCGCCCTGTTCCATGCAATGACCTTGCCCTCAAGATCAATGGCAAAGGTCGCATCCGGCAGGAAATCGATGAGATCGGTAAATCGCCGCCGGGATTCGACGAGCTCGGTTTTTATTTTGCGTTGTTCGACAACCAGTTTGATTTTATGCTCCAGCTCGGCAAACTGGGATTCCGGATCGCCTCCTTTCTGAAGATAAAAATCGGCACCGTTATTGAGAGCCTCGATGACAATTTCCTCCCTTCCCCTTCCGGTAAACAGAATAAACGGGATAAAATTCCCCTGCGATCGCAGCGTTTTTAAGAGGGTGATGCCATCCATCCCCGGCATCTGGTAATCAGAAATGATTGCATCATAGGTGCATGATTTTAATTTCTCCAGCGCAGTTTGTGCAGAGGAAAGCAGGTCAACATGAATCTGCCCGGACTGTTCCAGGAACAGTTTGCAGATTTCAAGGAGCCCGGGGTCATCGTCGACATACAACAGGGATATCGGCTTCCTGCATTCAAACAGGATCGTATGCTGAGCATTCTGTACCTCCATATGGATCTTCCCCGATACTAAAACGAGAATACCATTGTCTGCCCGGATAGAATCCTCTCTACGCAGCCTTCACAGCCGGGGTTCTTATTGAAAAACCCGGAATCTCCCATCTGGTACCGGGATCTCAATGTTCGCTTCCCGACCCTCATCTCCGGATTCTGTAATGGAAGTAATGTGGGGCGTAAAAAATTTAAGATGAAAAAAAGGCCAGGCCGGGTGTTGCGGTCAAAGTATTTCCGGAAAGAATTTTTTCCTTTGTCTTCCCGAGGAATAAAGATACTGTCATCACAAAACATGAGCCGCAGGCCGGCATATTCCCGGGCATGCGTCCGTACAGGTATTCCTAGCCCGCCATACCGGGGGGATGTTCCGGGAATGGCATGAAAGATCGATTTGATCTCATTAGGCTCTTTTAATAATACAGTCCCATTTACGTACATTAATACTGATCAGCGGTATATGAATAACCCATAGTATAAAGGTTTTCTAGAACCTCATAAAACTTACAAAAATAGTTTATATTGCTCTTGCATTCTTATGTGAATGCCGTCTATCAAGGGGAAGCCAAAAGAGCAAATATCGTATAAGTGTCCGCATGACATTTTACAGAAAATTGCTGCGGTAATCGAAAGCGGAGAATATGCATCCAGAAACGATGTGATCACTGCCGCCATGATCTTATTTTTTAACGATCGTAATACCGGTGGTAAAGAACAGGTGATCGAATGGCTGAAATCAGAAGAGGGGAAAGAATGGATCCAAATGCAGATCCGAACCGTGTTGGATGAAATGGGATCAGAAACGGAAAAGACCGGGTGAACTTCCGAATACTATAGGTACTATTCAAAAGGCAAAAGAAACCTGCACTATCCCCGGTGCTGGTACAGATTGTCTTTTCCAAAACGGCTTTGAACCCAAACTTTTCCCTGCGCAAAACATTTCGCGCCACAAAATTATGCGGAGGACAAACTTTCGCACGAAAAAATCCCGGACGATCTCCGCGAACGTTGAGAAAACCCCTTTTTTGGGAGGTGCTTCCGAAGGAATGTGCAATGTGCCCGGAAATTTTTCCGGCCAATCGCTTTCCACCCGTTCTGTGCGAAATTTTTCCAGCCAAAAATTTTTGGTTTGAACGTTGGTACGACCGGATCTTTTTGGCCGTGAAATTTCCCGGGCCGGAAAATTTTTGCCGCGAAATTTGAAAATCGTAAAAAAAATTGGCGCAAAATTTTTCCGACCGAATTTTTTTGGATGAAAATTTGAAATGCCGAAAAATATCAGGGACCAACTAGATTTCATACAGGAAAAGATTCGGACACCCAGCAAGGATCCGACGAGGCGACCGGGTGATTCCCTGCGAAAGCAGGGAGAGGGACACATCGCAAGTCTCCCAAAAATACGCCCGTAAAGCCGTCCGATTCCACGGGAACTGAAAAGGAGCGATTATTTCACTTTATTTGATAAAATAAGCCCAAATTGTGCCCCATATAATGGTCTTATAGGGGCCATAGACGCCTTCCGGCAGCCTCTTTTTCCGGGATCATGCAATCACCCTTCGGGCCCTGATTTCGGCCAGAAAAACGCGTTTATGAGAGCCTTTTAATTTGCCCGTTTGCCAAAATAAGGCTTGTTTGGGCTTATTTTTAAACGGAGCCCAAATTGGGCTCCGATCGGGTGTCGGGAGGGGGATTCCGGGGCCAGATTGAGCCCGGATTTGAGGGAGAGGAACTGCCCCCATGTAAGAAGCCTGGCGAAGGTAGTACCCCGATCAGGGCGTGAGAGAGGAGGTGCCCAAGATTACCGGCCCGGTTTTTCCGGAATCTCCAGCGCAGGACCGGGACTTTTCCGTAAATATCCGGCCGGATCATTTCCCGTTCAAGCCCCGACCCATCAACCCTTTTATCCCAAAACCTCCCCATCACTATACATGACCACACAGGTTCGCGCATCCCATATCCTTGTCACAAGCGAGGACGACGCAAACAAGATCTTGAAGAGGATCACCGGAGGGGAGGACTTTGTTGCAGTCGCAAAGCGCTTCTCCTCCTGCCCGTCGAAAAAGAACGGCGGGGATCTCGGCTGGTTCGGCAAGGGACAGATGGTCCCCGAGTTTGAAGCGGCCGCATTTGCCGCCGAGCAGGGCACGGTTGTCGGGCCGGTAAAATCCCAGTTCGGGTACCATATCATCAAGGTCACCGGCAAGAAGTAAGCGCGCCGGCCCTGATACACCATGGATTACAAATTTTTTCTTGGCATCGGCGTCGCGGTGGCAATCATCTTTGCCGGGGCGGCAGTCTATACCGGTTTTACCAGACACGTCCCGGCAGACTCACCTGTACGTGACACCCTGTACCAGGTCTCGACCATTGATGCGCTGATGCAGGGCGTGTATGATGGCAACGTGACGGTCGGGGACCTCAAAAAGTACGGCGACTTCGGGATCGGGACATTTGACAAACTCGACGGCGAGATGATCGTGCTCGACGGCCGGGTCTGGCACGCAAAATCCGACGGCACGGTCACCCCGGCGACCGACCAGGAGACCACGCCGTTTGCGACCGTCACGTACTTCGACACCGATATCCGGCAGACCACGACAGATCGTGCGATGAACTATTCAGAGTTCACGACCGCGATGGCCGCAAAAATCCCCTCGCAGAACATGATCTACGCGGTAAAGATCCACGACACCTTCCCGTCGGTCACGGTCCGGGCGATCCCGGCGCAGGAGCCGCCGTATCCCACGCTCACCGATGCGGCAAAGGAACAGAAGGTCTACACGTACACGAACGTCACCGGCACGGTCGTCGGGTTCTACACGCCGGTGTTCTTAAAAGGCCTCAATGCGCAGGGCTACCATCTCCACTTCCTTGCCGACGATCACCTGAGGGGCGGCCACATCCTCGATATGATTGTGCCCGCGAGCAGCACGGTCCAGTACGACGTGACACCGGAATTTACCATGGCGCTCCCGACATCGGGTGCATTTGCCGGTACCAACCTGACAGCCGATCTGAGCGGTGCGCTTGCCGCGGTCGAACAGTAACGGCAGATCCCACTCTGCCGTTTCCATAAAGAAAAGATCCGCGTATTTTTTTGGGCGATGCCCCTTTTTTTAGCAGACTCAAAACAAGGGGACCTTTTGCACTCTGGTGCCGTTGCGGCCCCGCACGCGGGTCACCCACAATCCGGGGATACCCCCCGAAGGTGCCGTAATCATGGCGGCTTCAACTGTGACGGTTCCCGTTGTTTCCCGGTATTTTGCGAGCCTTTTTTCTTATACGAGCACGAATGGATCGATACAAGCGCCGGAACGCTTTTTATTGTGAACCACCATGATCATCCGAGGGATCAAAAAGGAACTTATCAGGCTGCTGCTCGAGCTGGGCAAAAACAGTCACCCGAACGAGTTTGCCGCACTCCTCAAAGAAGATGAAGGGGTAATAAGCGAACTCAATCTTCTCCCTGGCACGATCACCGGCAGTTCATCCGCCTCGATCTTCTTTGACATGATGCCGCTCGATACCCACCTTGCAGGCAGTGCACATTCCCACCCGAACGGTGTCTGCCGGCCCTCCGATGCAGACATTAACTTCTTTCCCCGGGCTGGAAGATACCACTTCATCATTGGCGCCCCGTACCGCGAGAACGACTGGCGGTGTTTTACCGCAGACGGGGAACCCTGCGAACTTGCGGTGATCGAATGACCGCACGGCGCATCGTTGCTACGGGCACCTTCGACGTCCTTCACCCGGGGCATCTCTACTACCTGTCCGAGTCAAAGAAACTCGGCGACGAACTCTGGGTGATCGTGGCACGGGATGCAAACGTGAAGCACAAGCCCCGCCCGATCATCCCGGAGGAGCAGCGTCGGGCGATGATCGCCGCGCTCAAACCGGTGGACCACGCGATCCTCGGCGACCCGACCGACATGTTCCGGCCCATTGAAGAGATCCGCCCCGATGTTATTACGATCGGGTTCAACCAGTACTTCGATGAGGATAAACTCCGGGGCCAGCTTGCCGGACGCCATCTCAATGCAGAGGTTGTCCGGATCGGGAAATATGCGGATGGCGACCTTGCGAGCTCGCGCCTGATCGTCCAGCGTATCATCGAAGCCCGTGGTGGCGATCAGCGGGGATAGAACGGGCAGTCGGTGGTCCTGCATTCTTTGTTCATACCGTAAAACATGCAGGTGACCTTCGGGTCGATCGGGATTTTTACCCCAAGGTTTTCTTCCGCGAATGCAACCGCTCCCTGTATCGCAAGGAACGTGTTGCGCTTGCAGCAGCGCGGGCCGCCGTGCATGGCAATCGTCATGAGACTTTTTGCCACCACGAGGTTTGCCTGCTGCCATTCGCGATGCGAGAGCGGCGTCGCGCCGGTAACAAGCGATATGAAGATCCCGGTCCCCACCGCAGCGCCGCAGTCACCCATAAACCCGCATGAACCCCCCTTGATCATCCCCGCACGTTCCCGTGCGGTCGCGATCAGTTTTGCCTTCCGGTCCGGCTGCCCGGAGACATTGCAGTACGCCGCAAGAAGCACGGCAGGCACGAGAAAGTGGTGCTCGGGGCCGTGCATGTTCACGACCGGGTTCTGCATCAGGGTGATCGCCATCCGGACCGGATCGGTCTCGGTTGTCTTTGTGCAGTACTGCTCTATTGCATCGTCAGCCCCGAGCTGGTGGCAGCGATCGCAGACAAAGTGGCCATCCGTGCAGAGGGTATTTGTTGGCCGGACTTCATGGCAGTAGGCGCATTCATGCTTCTCTGTTGTTTCAAGGTAGCGGAGCGGTTTGCCGCAGACCATGCACCCGGTGCGGTAGTCTGTCATGAGAATCCCGTGTTGTCAAAAGAGAGGGGCCCTTTAAAGGAAAAACTTTATTGATCCGGGCGGGTATCCTCTGCATGAGGTGGATCGTATGCTGGATTGTAGTGGGGAAGTAAAAAAACTGATCGGGCTTGCTCGTGAACGGGGCGCACATGCACAGCAGATCGCTTCAGAAGACATTGTTGTGGCACAATGGGTAAGGTTCAAGTGCCGCTACGGCTGCAAGGGGTACGGTAAGCATTTCGGCTGCCCGCCGTATGCTCCCTCCCCGGATGAGACCAGGAGGATGATCGGGGAATACGCAACAGCGCTGCTGATCCGCTTTGACGGTGTGCCGGGCCATGGTGCGTTTGAAGCCGATGATATCCCCGATGACTTCCACCCGTATTTCCGCGACCTGATCATCTGGGTAAACGGGACGGTCCATTTCCTTGAAAAGACTGCATTCTACGACGGATTTTACAAGGCGTTCGGGTTCGGAGGCTACCCATGTATCTGGTGCGAACACCAGCACTGCGTTGCGGAGGAGTCTGATGGCGTGGTAGATGAGAGCCTGCGCCGGAAGTGCCGGCATATGGACTTGGTCAGGCCCAGCATGGAGGCCGCAGGGATGGATGTATTTGCCACGGCAAAGAACGCCGGTTGGGATCTGCACACAATTCCCTGCAAAGATATGGAGTATGGGAAGATCGTGCACAGCGATGTACACTCCGTCGGGCTCGTACTCATCGCGTAAAATGATCAATGGCCCGCACGCTTGTAGTGTGGTGGCGGCCCGCGATGGCGGCTTCTCACCGAAAAACCGTGCAAGAGCGAGCCGGAGTACTTCGCTGCAAACGATCCCACAAGGGAAGTCACGATCACCATGACGGCAATGGTGAGCGCAACCGGGGGAGAGCCGTAGAGTGCGGCAAGGGCGATGGAGAACTCGCCCCGGCCAATCGTGTTTGCCCAGATCTCAAGACCGGACTTTGCCGATCCATAGAGGTAAAGGCTGGTCAGCACACCGGAAATGAGTTTGCTTGCGATAGCAAGAAGGCAGATGATCGCGATCACCGTGAGGCTCACGCTGCCGGACAGATCGATGGTGATCCCGAAAAAAACAAAGAAGATCACGATAAATACGTCCTTAAAGGGGCGGGCATGCTGCTCGAACGCGTCCGGATCGGTGGTCGCAAACACGGCACCAAGGGCGATCACCATCATGGTCTCGGGAACCCCCAGTAAGAGGGAGAACCCCGCAGTCGCGAGCACGGCAACAAACGTAAAGAGGACCGGCAGTTCGTCATCCCGGTCGAGGATTGAAACCAGGAATTCCTTCCCGTAGTGGGCGAGCACATAGAGGATGGCCAGCACAAAGACGATCTTTGCGGCAAAGAAGAACAGGTTCTGGTCGCCGGCCGAGAGGAGGGCAAGGACAATGATCATGACGATATCCTCAAAGACCATCAGCCAGATGATGGTCTCGGACTCCCGCATCATCAGTTTGCGGTTCTCGATTAACGAGGTAACCGTCATCGCGGTGCTGGAGATGTAGAAGGCGGCGGCAACAATAAGCGCCTCGACAAACGAAAAGCCGAGCAGGTACGCGGCCAGAAAACCGATGATCATGTTGACGTTGAGATCGATAATCCCGCTCGCGAGCACCGCCGACCGGTTCTCGGAAATTTTATCGATCTTGAGACCGAGCCCCACGAAAAAGAGTAAAAAGATCAACCCAAGGTCTGAGAAGAAACTGCTGATCTGGTCGGATGCAACGAGCCCGAGGCCGGCTTTTCCGAGGACTACACCGGCAATAATGTAAAACGGGATCGCGGGGAGAGACAGGTACTTGCTGACCAGCGCAAGCACGAGGCAGACAAAAAGTGCGAGTATGATACCTTCCATCAATCCACCAGGATTTCCCGTTCGAATAATCGGAGCTGGTCTGTTTCCCCGATAACCAGCACGGCATCGCCGGTCTCAAACACGAACGATGGCGGGGGATTAATGATATTTTTGTCATTTCTTGAGACCGCGATAACGGTCGTCCCGGTCTTTGCCCGGATCCTGAGGTCTTCGATTGTTTTTCCTGCGACGGCCCTGGGAACGATGTACGTATGGATGGTGACCCGGAGATCGGCAAGCGCAGAGAACGCGATCTCAACACTCTCCTGGTCGGCTTCGATGATAGCCCCGGTAAGGATATTCCCGAGCCTCCGTGCTTCCACCGGTGTCATTTCGGCTGCGCTCGGTGTGTGGCAGCCCTTCTGGAGGGTATACATCTGGATAGTGCCGGTCTTTGTAAAAAATATCGCGACCGTATCGCCCTTGTCAGTCTCGAATTCGTATTTTGTGCCGATACCGGGAAGATTGAGGGATCGAAGAGCCATAGATGACATTAGAGAAATGTTCCTGAAATATATTACTCCTCCGCTGGCACACTACAATGAGAAAAATTCCTGATATCATTCTCCCTAATCAACCGTTCTTTCTCGTTTTCATCAATCTCTGGTTCGGTTTCATACAGTAGCTCTCACGTTCCTTATCCACGGGGCGTTCTGGCTCAAGCCAGCACATGCAGTTCCATTCAGCACGAACCTCCGACAGGATATTCACCGGGATGAATCCCATGACGCTCATGTTTGTTGCACTCCTCCCTTTTTCAACATCATTTTCCGGCGCTTTTCCCGGCGTGGAGCACACCTTCGGGTGACGACCTGAAAAGGGGAAACTCCGGACCCGGAACAGTAGGGAATGCCTGCTGATCCCCCTTGGAACGGGATGTACCTGTAATTCAGGCGGAACCGGGAACCGACGTAGAACAAAAGGGTTATTATTCGACGAATTCTTTTTCATAATACAATGAACCTGATATCACTTCTTACAGCATTCGTGCCATGGATCGCGTTCACCCTTATTGCTGAAGCGCCCTTGGGAAATCCCCTGATGTGTCTGACCCTTGCCTTTATTGTCGGTATTGTGATCACCGTCCTGACGAGTTACCGGCAACTGCTCAAGGGCTATATCCTTTCCGTTGTCACGATTGTGTTTTTCGTCGTGTTCTTTATCCTGATCATCGGATTAAAGCAGTATCATCTCGCGAATTACATTTCGGTACTCTCAATGCTGATGCTTACGGTTGTCTGCTGGGTGACGATGCTGATCCGGTTCCCCTTCACCCTCCAGTATTCAAGGGAAGGCGTGGAACCCGAGCGTGTCAAAAGTGCGCCATTCATGCGGGTAAATTATATCATCACTGCGGTATGGGGAGTTGCATTCACTCTCAGCTTTGCGGTGGATGCCCTCCTGCTGATCAGACCTGAACCGGGCCTTATGTTCTGGGACAACCTGAAATGGGTCTTTATGGTAATCGCTATCGTCTTTACCGTATGGTATCCGGGATACGTCCATAAGCAGAGGGCGTTACAAGAGCTGGCAAATCATCCTGATCTCGTAAAATAACCTGACGCTGAACGTTCTGGTACGCTGACAGGCCGTCGGGAATAAAATAAGGGGAAATTAAAAAATGGGGATTGTCCCCTCCTGACGACTATTTTTATTGACAGAAACAGGAAATATCATAAAAAACGAAAAGAGTGTTGGGCGCATGGAGAGGGTGAGAGGATCCCGCTCATGCATCTGACACAGATATCATTCAAGGGGTTTTTTAGTTGAGAGGCCGGGAGGATTGCTCACCATGCCGGACTTGTGCCGGGCACGGGAACTTTTGTTCTTTAGGGTTTTTCCATCCTCCCCATACCACCTGTTAAACGACCCGGTGTTTAAACCCCGGACCGGGCGGGGTGAAAGTGAACGCTCCGGAGTATCCCCCATCAGAATAACGACCGGCAAAACAGATCCTTTTTTCCCTATCCCTGATGATAAATAATGATAGATTATTTGTTTTGCGGAGACAGTTCACCCCGCAATCGGGTTTCAGAGGAGTTGGTCATCATCGCAGAAATCCCAAAGGAAGAGTACATAAAAAAATGCACGTCCGCATGTGCAGGATGCAGTTCGTCCCTGATACTGCGTTACGTGCTAAAAGCTGCCGGGCATGACAGCGTGCTTGTCGTGCCCGCGTGTTGTACGAGCGTTATCCAGGGGGCCTACCCAAACACCGCGATGAACGTGCCGGTTTATAACGTTGCGTTTGCCTCCGCTGCCGCATGTGCATCGGGGATGACCGAAGCGTTCCAGGCGATGGGCAAAAAGACCCACGTGATCGTCTACGCCGGGGACGGCGGGACGCTTGATATCGGTATCCAGTCGATGTCAGGCGCTTTTGAACGGGGCACGGATTTCCTGTATATCTGCTATGATAACGAGGCCTACGGGAACACCGGCATGCAGCGCTCGGGTGCGACGCCGCTTGGCGCAAAGACCACAACCACGCCGACCGGCAAGACTGTCGAGAAAAAAGACATTGACGCGATCGCGGCCGCCCATCACCTCGAATACATGGCGACCTCGTGCAGCGCGTACCCGCAGGACATCTATAAAAAAGTCGCAAAAGCGCTCACGTTCCGGGGGCCGACCTTTATTCACATCCTTGCCCCCTGCCCCCCCGGCTGGAGGTACCCGACCGAGAAGACGATCGAGATGGGAAAACTCGCAGTCAAATCCGGCATGTGGGTGATGTACGAACGCGAGCACGGTAAGCTTACCATCAGCGCACCCTCGAAAGTAGCGATGAAAAAGCCGCTGCCGCTCGAAGATTATCTCAACCCGCAGGGCCGGTTTGCGGGCATCGACGCAAAGTCGCTTGAGATCCTCAAACAGCACCTTGCTGCAAATCTCCAGAAACTTGCCGCAGAGGAGGCGCAACCATGAAGGAGATCTCAACGGGAAACAAGGCAGTCGCAAAAGCAGTCAAACAGGCACTGCCGGACGTTGTCGCGGCATATCCGATCACCCCCCAGACAGAAATTGTCGAGACCATCGCGGATTACGTGACAAGCGGCCAGATGAAGAGCCGGTACATCCCGGTCGAGAGCGAGCACTCCGCAATGGCGGCCTGCATAGGAGCAAGCATCACGGGTGTGCGGACGTTTACCGCGACAAGCGCCCACGGCCTCTTGTACATGCACGAGATGACCAACTGGGCCGCAGGTGCACGCCTGCCGATCGTGATGGTAAACGTGAACCGGTCACTTGGTCCAGGCTGGAACATCTGGGCTGAGCATACCGATGCCATGCAGGAGCGCGACACCGGCTGGCTCCAGGTGTATGTCTCGACCGTGCAGGAAGCATACGACACGACCCTCATGGCGTTCCGGATTGCGGAGCATAACGACGTGCTGCTGCCGGTGATGGTCAACCTCGACGGGTTCTCCCTTTCCCACATCATGCAGCCGCTGGACACCGTGGAACCCGGGGACTTTATCCCGCCGATCCACCTGCCTCATGCTATCAATATGAAAAATCCGTGCGGGTACGGAGGGCTTACCATGCCGGATCAGCACGCCCTGTTCCGGTGGGAGATCGAACGTTCGATGCGCGACGCCGGAAAGGTAATCGCGGCAACCGAGAAAGATTTCGCCAAACGCTTCGGGCGCAGTTACGGACCGACCGAGAATTACCGGTGCGATGATGCTGACGTGATCCTCATCGCCATGGGAACATTCGGGAAAGAAGCGGAGGTCGCCATCGACATCCTGCGAAAAGAGGGTATAAAGGCCGGCTCGATGCGCCTGCGCTGGTTCCGGCCGTTCCCGAAACTCGATCTTGCCGGAAAAGAGGTTGTCGTGATCGACCGGGACTACTCGTTTGGCTATGGTGGCATCGTTGCTCACGAGATTATGGCAAAGAACCGCTGCGAAGTCTACAGCGTGATCGCCGGCCTTGGCGGCCAGGAAGTTACCTACGACGATATGGCGGAGTTTGTCCGGACCCGTCGAATGGGCGGGGAGTTCTGGTTCGGGGTGACCAGCCATGTTTGAGATCCGTATTCATTCCCGGGGCGGGCAGGGTGGCGTAACTGCGGCCCGGCTCCTTGCGATGGCAGCACTCCATGACGGCAAGTACGCGACCGCGTGCCCGTTCTATGGGGCAGAGCGCCGGGGGGCGCCAGTCGTCTCGTTTGTTCGGATCGACGACCACCCGATTAAGGTTTACAGCCAGATCCGGGACCCGGACCTTGTCGTGGTGCTTGACGCGAGCGTGATGGAAACAGTCGATGTCCTGCACGGGCTTAAGGAAGGAGGCCGGGTGCTCATCAACAGCGCCCACCGGCCGGAGTTTGCCGGCTACACGACCTCCAATGTTGACCTGACCGGGATCGCCTTAAAAGAAAAACTTGTGGTCGCTGGAAACCCGATCCTCAACACCCCGGTGCTCGGGGCGCTTGCAAAGATGGGGATCATCTCGGTTGATTCGGCAAAGACGGCAATTCGGGAGATGTTTGCCGATGAGCGCAATGTCAAGGCTGCTGAAACCGCATACCAGGAGATGAATGTATGAGCAGCGTAAAACAACGCGACCGGCTTGCGGTGAGCAGGCCAACCGAAGGCGCAGCCGGCCAGACCGGCTCGTGGCGGGTGTTTAAACCCGTAGTCGACAAGGAGAAGTGCAACGAATGCGGGTTCTGTGCGATGTACTGCCCGGATGGGGCGATCGATGAAGACCTCAGGGTCGACCTCAGGTACTGCAAGGGCTGTGGGATCTGCGCAAACGAATGCCCGAAAAAAGCCATTGCGATGGTCCGGGAAGAGAAATAAACCAGTATTACCTGTTCACTTTTTTAGATTGTACGTGATTGGTTTACCTTCAGCGATGGGGGCAATACCGGGCGGGAATTTTGTTCCTGTTCTGAAATATTTTACGGGCAGGTACCTGCATGCCCTGTGACCACACCGATCGGTTTGCCCCCGGCCGGATCATCCGCCATATATTCAAGATCGAACCGGTAGAGATGCGTAAACCGGCAGTTCCGGCACCGCACCGTGATACTACGGCAGCTGACCGTGAGATCGTGGAACCCGGTAACCCCGCAGTTCCGGCACGCTGCCTCTACGGAGAGGGACCAGATCGGCCAGGGACCGGATCCGGCAAACTTCCCGGCTTCGTCCACATCCTCAATACGGGGCACGAAAACCCGGGTCGCCCCACAGGCTTCGCAGGTGACATCGGCCCGGTTGGGCATCGCCCGGATAAGCTGGTCTGCCACCTGCCTGCAATGGTAGCAGTCTGTGCGGTAGCTCGTGTTGATAAACCGGTCGTTCATGAATGAGGGATACATCTCAGGTATCATTAACCTGTCGCAAAGGGAACCCCCCGGCTGATCGGTATCCCGGACGAGCACCGGCTCATGCAGCGGTTGCATCCCGTGCACCTCGCATTGAAGAAGGTTTTAGAATCTGCACAAAATTCAGCCGTAAAAAAGGTAAATTTATTTAATTATGGACATTTCATGTATACTCCATATGAAATTATTCATGGGATTTATTATTCTTCTGGTGACACTGGTGGCAGTCACCGGATGTACTCAGACCGTACCCTCTTCAGCACAGAACGCAACCGCAACAACGGCTCCGGCCACTGAAGCCACAACGGTGGCTACCCCGGTTGTTACCATTACCACCCTGCAGACAACAGTACCGACCCCCGTGCAAACCAGTATCGCAACCACTGTAACGACACCGGCGACAACCGTAACCACTACGGCAACGACTGCTCCCGTAAAGGTCACGCCAAAGGTCACTGCTGCGAGCGGCGTCACAAAGATCCGTATCACGAGTGCCGGCTTTACCCCCCAGACTGATGTGGTGCTCCCGGGGACCGGCATTTTCTGGATAAACGATGACAACACAACCCACGCGATCAAGACGATCGGGAATAATACGGGAATGTTTAACTCCGGGGATATTCTTCCGAACGGACAGTTCTCATACACCTTCAGCGAAAAAACCGGTACATACACCTACGCTTTTGCAGATAACACCTCCATCACGGGGACTATCATCGTTAAAGCAGGACGTTCTCTCTCCGGCTAATCAAAAGATACTTATTTTTCTCTTTTTTCGTGAAGTATCCGCCTACAAAGGTCTTTTTTTAGAGACCATCCGATGTAAATCTCTGGATTGCTGGTTCCCGATAATGCCATGATTCGGATTGATGACCCGCCAAGAGTAAATACGGTAGCAAATGAGAATGCCAGATTCCGGCAGGCAGATACGGAAAACACCAGGCACCGGTTCTCCCGGTTGGTTTGTATTATTCGCACACCAGAACCGGCACACCGATCACACCGGCAGCTGCCTGTTCGCAATGAAATACAAACTATTCTTGAAAAAATATGAGAAAAAACTCACGGGAATTAAAAAATGCTGGGATTTTAAAAAGGGGTGACTTAGTAGTCGCCCATGCCGGGCATGCCGCCCATTCCACCCATACCGCCCATGCCGCCCGGGGGCATACCGCCTTCGGGTGCTGCGCTCTTCTGGGATGCAATGACATCGTCAATGCGCAGGATCATGATCGCGGCTTCTGCTGCGGATGAGATTGCCTGGGTCTTGACACGGAGCGGCTCGACAACGCCGGCTGCCTTCATGTCAATAACCTTGCCCTCGTAGACATTCAGACCGTAGGTCTTCTTGCCCTTCTCGTGCGCTGCACGGATCTCAACGAGCATGTCGATGGGGTCAAGGCCGGCGTTCTCTGCAAGGGTCCTCGGGATGATCTCAAGGGCGGATGCGAACGCTTCGATGGCGAGCTGTGCCCTGCCGCCGATGCTTGCCGCATATTCGCGGAGCCGGAGGGAAAGCTCAGTCTCGGGTGCGCCGCCGCCGGCGACAACCTTCTTGTCCTCGACAACGACTGCAACAACGCGGAGTGCGTCGTTGATTGCACGCTCGAGCTCGTCGACTACGTGCTCGGTGCCGCCGCGGACGATGATCGAGACCGCCTTCGGGTTCTTGCACTGCTCGACAAAGGTCATCTCTTCTCCGGAGACCTTGCGCTCTTCTACGAGTCCGGCCTTGCCGAGCTCATCCTTACCGATTGCATCGATCGAGGAGACGAGGCTGCCACCGGTTGCCCGGGCAAGCTTCTCCATGTCGCTCTTCTTGACACGGCGGACGGCGAAGATGCCGGCCTTTGCAAGGTAGTGCTGGGCGATGTCGTCGATACCCTTCTGGCAGAAGAGGACATTTGCACCACTCTTGACAATCTTGTCGACAATGCCCTTGACCATGCGTTCCTCTTCGTCGAGGAATGCCTGTAACTGGTCGGGGTGGGTGATGTTGATCTCGGCGTCGACTTCGGTCTTCTTGAACTCGACGGCTGCGTTTAAGAGAAGCAGCTTCGCGTTTGTTACCTTCTTTGGCATCGCCGGGTGAACGCGTTCCTTGTCCACAAGGACGCCCTCGACAATCTCGGAATCATCGATGCTGCCACCGGTCTTCTTCTCGACCTTGATGTTGTCGGTGTCAACGGTGCCGTCTTCATCGGCGACCATGGTGACCGCCTTTACGACGAGGTCACAGAGCTTGTCCTTTGAGGCCTCTGCACTCTTGCCGGTCATCGCGGTCTCGGCGATCTTCTTGAGCATCGCCTTGTCGGTTGCCTTGACATCGAACGCGATGTCCTTTAAGAATTCCTGGGCCTTCTCTGCGGCCTGCCGGTATCCTGCGGCGATAATGGTCGGGTGGACATCCTGTTCGAGGAGTGCCTCGGCCTTCTTTAAGAGTTCGCCGCCGATGACGACTGCGGTGGTGGTTCCGTCGCCGACCTCATCGTCCTGGGTCTTTGCGACTTCGACCATCATCTTTGCGGCCGGGTGCTCGATGTCCATCTCTTTTAAGATGGTGACGCCATCGTTCGTAATTACGACATCGCCAATGGTGTCGACAAGCATCTTGTCCATACCCTTGGGGCCGAGTGTTGTCCTGACTGCATTTGCGACTGCAATTGCAGCGGTGATGTTCATACCCTGTGCATCGCGGCCGCGTGTGCGGTTGGTGCCTTCCTTGAGAATGAGGATCTGTTGTCCTCCAAGTTGTTGAGACATTAAATTATCACCACTTTTAGCAGTAAAAGTGGTTTGTGGTTCTATATAAATATTCTCTAAAAATCAGTCGCCGAGCATATCGAGGAGCTCGAACCCGTCCTCGATTGCATGAAGGCGCTCCTCGCCGATCAGGAGCGTTCTCCCGATCTTTTTTTCGTGGTGGTAATCGGTGATAATACACATCGCATGCTTCTTTGCGATCTTTGAGATGTTGCTGATGAGCGCGGCACGCTTAACCACTTTCTGCGCCGTGCCGTAGCCGGTGAGGATCGTATGTTTGTCGAATGTGAGGAGCGCCTGGAACGGTGCGCCCCGGAGCGTGTGGAGCTGCATGCCAAGCTGTTCGAGGAACTCGATGGGTATGCCCGAGTCATGCCGTTTATGGGTGGTCTCGCGCCCGGCGTTTGCCGGTTCGCTGCCAACAAGATCGATGGACTCGACCACACCGGTGTTAAAGTATTCCTCGATCCTGATCGCGACTTCGAGTGTCGTCCCCATCCCGCTCTCGTACTTGCTGATCGTGCGCCGGGACACCCCAAGTACCTGTCCGAGATCGCCAAGCGACATGTTGCGCCGCTCGCGGAGCTCCCGCAGGGCGTCGCCGTTGATGTTCACGTACAGCCCGCCGGGTGAGGCGTAAACAAGCGGCGGGATCTTCTCGACAAAATAATCGTACAGCGTCGCGATGCTGATGGCGTAGATGCCGTACCGGACATAGACCGCCCCCCGTTCGAGCTCGGCCTCACGGGCGCGTTCACCCACGATCAGGGGCACGGCGCCCAAGTGCCGGGCGATAACGTCAAGATCGAACGCAGCTTCCTCGCTCACCGAGTCGATGTGGGTTACGACTTTTATCACGAGCAGGGTCCCGCTGTTGCGTGCGATGAGGTCAAAACTCCTCGGGCGGAGAGTAAACTTTTCAGATACCTCAAATCCCGCCGATATCATCACGCTCGTTACCAGATGGAGCTGGCGTTCCTGGGACATGTAGTTACAAATGGATAGAGCGTTCCCATATATTAATATAGATATGCTGATCGGTATTGATGATACGGATTCTCCGGCGGGAATGTGCACCACCTATCTTGGCGCGGTGCTGGCCCGCAGGCTGATCCGGGAGCACATGCGGGTACGGGAAGCCCGCCTCGTCCGGCTCAACCCGAACGTGACCTTCAAGACTCGGGGGAACGCGGCGATCGCGCTCGATGTGGAAGGCGACCCGGAGCAGGGGTTCGCACTCGCGTGCGGGATCGTGGAAGAACTTGCGGATTTCTCCTGCGAGAAGACGAACCCCGGGGTTGTCGTGGCAGAGAGACGGCCGGACCCGGCGTTTTACCGGAAGGCAGTGACGGACTTCTGCGAGATCGATGAGGCCGTGGACGTCCTCGAAGCGGCAGGCGCCCGGTACCGGGGCTGGAAAAACCGGCGCGGCCTTGTCGGGGCGACCGCAGCAGTCGCGAGCGTCTTTCCCGATGCAACCTACGAGATCCTCACGTACCGCGAGCCGGCCCGGTGGGGCACGCCACGGGAGGTGGACAAGGAGAGCCTCTTTGCCGCAGAGGAGGCGACATTCCCGCACACGTGGGACACCGTGGATCTTGCAAACCGGGTCGTAGTCTGCGTGCCGCATACGCCGGACCCGGTCCTCTTTGGTATCCGGGGCGAGAGTCCGGCATGGGTGATGGCGGCCCGCTCGGTCATCGAATCCGAGAAAACTGCACTCGAACAGATCTGGGTGACAAACCAGGGGACCGATGCCCACCTTGTCCCCGGGACATGCGGCTTACTCCGCGAAGGGATCTCGTACCGGGTGCGGGGCGTTGTTGCCGGCCGGCCGGCAACCGGAGCCGGAGGGCATGTCTCGTTTGCGATACGGGACGGCGAGGCGGAGGCCCGGTGCATGGCCTACGAGCCGACCAAGAATTTCCGAGACACGGTAAGGGCGCTCGTGCCGGGCGATGAGATCGTCGCGGTCGGGAGTTTCAAGAAGGGGAGCATCAACCTGGAGAAACTGTGCCTTGTCGCGCCGGCCCGGGATCTCCGGATTCAGGCCCCGCTCTGCGCTGCGTGTAACAAACGCATGACAAGCGACGGGAAGGGTAAGGGCTACAAGTGCCGGAAATGCGGGGTGCACGCGATGGAGCCGGAAGTGCAGGAAACTCCACGGACGCTTACTGCCGGGTGGTATGAAGTGCCGCCCACTGCCCGCAGGCATCTTGCAAAACCATTATGCCGGGGAGCGCCGGAGACTTTGTGATGGTTCCCCACACCGGGAGGGTCAGCTGCAATGGGGAGATCCTGTCAGCAGTGTGTCAGGGTATAATTGATTCCACGACGGCGATCTCATCGACCGACAAACCATAGATCCCGTACACCAGCGAATCGATCTGCTTCTCAGTCGAGTCGATCTCCTGTGCTATAATCCGTTTTTCCTGTTCGGACACGGCCAGCCCAAAGTGCCGGTGAAGATCGAGCATCTCAGTTACGAGCGAGACCATACGGCCGTGCCGGGCCGTATCGTCCGGGTCGTCAAAATCCGGGGTGGGGACCGGGAACCGGCCCAGGATCTCACCGGGCGGTCGTCGGTCACCGGTTACACCCGCCTCCTCTGCGAGACTGCGGAGCACAAACGCGGCGAGCCGGCTGTTGAGAATGCCTGACAGGTACGGACTCCCGGACGGGATGATCCCGGTCAGCCGGCCGAACACTGCCCGGCCGGTCCCGAGCGTGAAGCGTGGCGGGAATTTTTTTGCAGTAAAAATAATCCGGTCTTTCTCCTGCGGCCCCGCGTCCGTGTCGCACGCAACCTCCCACCAGTAATCACCCTGCGAGGGCCGGGCTTTCAGGGCCTCCTCGTGCTCTTTGAGGTGCCGGGCGATGCCCGGGTGCCGTTTCTTCAGCCACCGCCACTCCTGGCCGGCAGCTGCCGGATGGCAATCGGTTCATCCCTGCGGAATAAAAATACAGAATTTCTGGGGAGAGGAAATACGGTATCTCCCAATCTCTGCCCCGTCAACGTACGGGCGCAGCAGGGTTTTGCAGCGCGGGTCGGCACGGACCAGCTCTTTTCGCTGTTCTGCACTGATGACAAATGCCGGTTCAACCGCAATGCCGTACCGGATCTCACCAAGCACGTACTCTTCAAGCGGTGTTCCGGCCCGGGAGATCTTTTCAAGCAGACGTTCCTTTCTCGTGTCCCTGAGCGTCCAGCCCCCGGCTGAAAGCGCCTGCTGGTCGACCGGGAATCCCGGGCAATCAACGGTTTTGGTCGTAGCCGGCCCCGCAAGCCGGACCATAAACGGATGCGAGGGCGGGGCGTTCTCGAGCCGGAGGAAACACGCACCCTCATCAGTATCACCCACAGTCACGATCTCCTCGATCTGCCGGCCGAGGAGGAATGAACGCAGCGGTGCGCCGGATTTCGCGTGGAGCCAGCGGTCGTCGGTCACAACACCGAGCACGCCCCGGGGCCGCAGGAGCGAAAGACCCTTCTCGATAAAAAACGCGGAGACCGGGGCTTTTTGGTCGTACACGGAAAAATGCCGCTGGGCGTACTGCTGGAGCCATTCCCGGGCCGGCACCGGGTTCCCGGGCGGGCAGCAGATCACCGCATCGAACCCGCCGGGAAGAAGGATCTCTGAAAAGCCCTCATGCCAGTTGAACGGCCGGAGCGTGTGACGTTCCCGGGCCGGGCAGAACGCCCACGACTCATCGTCCGCGATTTCAGGGCCGACAAGCGCATTCCCGCACCGGATCGTACCCGTAAGGATCGAAACGAGGTCGCGAAACACCGCGAAAAAACCATCGGGCAGCGTCCCGGCATCTTCCCCTTCGCAGGCCGCAAGGGCAAGGAGCATCCGGGCAGCCGCGACCGCGTGGGGATCGGCATCAAGACCGTGAAGGGTGTACCGCAGGAGATCGGTTCTCTCCGCAAATGCGGAATACTTACCCTGCGGCGGGACAAGCCCGTGGTATGCCCGGATCAAAAGAGACCCGGCTCCGCACGCGGGATCGAGGATACGCAGCGGGAGCACCTCATCCGGCGACCGGCCATCCCGGGCAGCGGCAAGGGTCCGTTCCACCGCGTAATCCAGAAGTGTCGGTGAGGGGATGGCAGGCACGGTCCCGGCACCCGGCCGGTCGGTAACGATCGCCTGGTGGGTGGCAGACCGCCGGATGGTGCGGGCAATGTACCGGTCGAAGACCCCGGCAATCTCCTCTAATGAGAGCCGGGAAAAATCGTAGGGCCGGTTTGCGGACGAGAGCCGGGCAGCAATTAATTTTATGACCGGATCATCGATCACGGGACGTTGTGCCGGGGCCGGTTTGCGCCGGGCGGAGGTGGCCGGATCTTCTTCAAGACCCTCCCAGGGATCGCCGGCTGCCGCGAACAATTCCGTACGCCGGCAATCACTCTTCTCCGCGACAAGGATCTCCCGAAGATTTCCCGGAGTGATGAGTCTCCGGTCTTCTGCAACGGCAAGGATGACGAGAGAGAACACGACCCGGTGAACCGCTGTCCCGATCTCCCCGCTCCGCATCCCGATATTGTTCCGGGCCACGCTCCGGGCGATCTGCTCGCGCCAGGTACAGAGATCGCCATACAATGCCGTTTCCGGGCCGGGAGCCGGGGCTGTTGTCTCTTCACCCTCCAGATCGGCACCGGGCCCCCGCATGATGGTAGTACTCGGCGCGGTCAAAACAAGAATGTTGCCGGGGATACCGGGCTAAAAAAGGATCAGATTGCCGGGATGCTTTCCCCTGCATCGCCCGACGGCTCTTTTGCCCGTACACCGAGCATCAGCACGACACCTATGACTTCGAGCACCATGCAGAACAAAAAGGCCATATCGAAGGCTCCCGCGAGTTTTCCCGGGGCAATCAGATGGGCGGAGTACTCGGCAAGTTTAGGCCCGGCCGCAACCATCGCAACAAGCATGACGGTCGCGACACCGAGTGACGACCCGAGGTTGGTCATCATCTTCACCAGACCACTCGTAGAGCCGCGATCCTTTACGGAACATTCGCCCATCACAGCGCTATTCAACGGCGAGAATGCAACACCGGTGCCGGCCCCTAACAGGAACAGGTAGATGCAGACATGGCCCACGCTTGACGTGGCTGAAAGCGTCGAGAGCAGGAAGAGTGCAACCGCACAGAGAACAAAACCGGTGATGATGGGTTTCTTTGTCCCGATCACATCAGAGATCTTCCCGGCAATCGGGGCGGTGACGATCATCCCTACGGGGAGCGCGAGTAGGATCGTGCCCGCGTTGTCGGTCGGGATCTTTTTTACGATCTCTAAATAGAACGGCATGATGACCATGACGCCGCTCATCGCCATCTGGATCAAGAGGACGCACACGTTCTGGAGCGAGTACGCACGGTTCGAGAAGAGGGAGATATTGACGAGCGGTTCTTTGTTGCGCCGTTCCTGCAGGTAGAACAGGCACCAGAAGATTACCGATATCACGAGCGCAGCAAGACCCATCACCGGGTGTGTCCCCTGTAGCGTAGTCAGGCCAAAGATCAGGGTCGCGAGCGCGACAAACACGAGCACGATGCCCCCGTGGTCCATCTTTGACGACGGCGAGACCGGGGCGAGGCGGGGAATGATGTGCATACCAAGGACGATCGCGACGATCCCGACCGGCAGGTTCACAAAGAAAATGTACTGCCAGGAGAATGCACTGGTCAAAAACCCGCCGACAACCGGCCCGAGTGCAGCACCGAGCATCGTGAACATGGCAACGATCCCGAGCGCCTGTCCCCGCAGGGAGGCGGCAAGGTACGACGTGACCATGACGGCCCCGAGTGCGGAGATGACCGCACCGCCGACGGCCTGGACCATCCGTGAGACGATCAGGATGTCAAGCGAGGGCGAGAGCCCGCAGAGGAGGGAGCCGGTGGTAAACAGGGCAAAACCGCCCAGAAACACATTCCGGTACCCTTTCATATCCCCGAGACGCGAGGCCGCGAGCAGGAGACTGACAAGGATGATCAGGTACGCGTTGAGCACCCACGATACGGCAACCGTGGAGACATCGAAGGATTTGGCAATCGCGGGAAGGGCGATATTTACTATCGTCGCATCGAGGCCGGCCATGAACGAGCCGAGCGCGACCACGATCACGATCAGCAGGTCTTTGGGCGACATCTTTGTGGGGGTCGGGGATTCAGCCATGATTTTATTCCTTTGGTATGAGTGATCTGTCCCTGCCCTGATAAGGGTTTCAGATTGCCGCACGTTTTTTTGGCGTGCATATTTTAATTCCCGCCTGCGCCAAAGAGGATGCATACAGGGAGCATGCATGGAACACGAGAACGATACAAAAACGAGCGGGACGGTTGCGTTCAAGTCCGTCGCCCAGATCTACGATGGGGACGACCCGTCTCCGGAAGGGCACCGCGATCTCTCGGATCGGGCCGAGGACCGGATCTTCCACGCGGTTCTTGCCGTGCCGAAAGGATTCCGGGCCGGCCTGCGCCGGGATCTCACCATCCGGGTGCCGGCACAGGAACTGACGCCCGGCCGGGAGGACGCGATCTGCTCTGCGATCCGGTCACATTTCCTGCGCCGGGCCGGCGAGGTGAAGGAGGACATGATACTCACCCAGAGAGTCGGCCTGCGGGAGTGCCGGCTGACCGTTGCCGTGTGCGTACCCTCGTTTGTCGGGATCGCCATCTGCTCGCAGTTCAAGGGAGACGCACTCGTGGAAGTCGCGGAGAACGTGCTGGTCATCTTCTGCTGGGTCACGATCTGGCAGCCGTTCCAGTCGCTCGTATTCGACCGGTGGACGCAGAAAGAGACCGCGAAGGTGTACCGGAAGATAGCGGAGATGGAGATCAGCGTCGTTCCTCCAAAATAGGGTTGAGGCAGGGGAAAACCGGGCTTTAGGGAAATCCCCGGCAACCGGTTTTATCCATAAGAATCCTAAAACAAAAGTGAATCAACAAAAAAACGAGGGGTTATTCCACTTTCATCTCCTTTTCTTTCCTCATCGCCGCAAAGATACCCACAAAGATCGAGACGAGTGCAAGCATCGTGACCGCGATGATCGCGTAGACGATGAGGGAGAAGTTGTCCTTTACGATGGGCAGGTTCCCGACAAAGTACCCGACCAGGAGAAACAGGCTCGCCCACATGATCCCGCCAAGAGCATTGTAGCCAAGGAACCACGAGTACCGCATCCGGCCGACACCGGCCAAAAACGGGGCGAACGTCCGGATAAAGGGCATGAACCGTGCGATGACAATCGTAAACCCGCCGTACTTCTCAAAATATTTCTGCGTCTCATCAAGGTGCTCCTGCTTTACCGGTGAATACTTCCATTCGAGTACTTTCATCTCGAAGGTGTAGCCGATCCAGTAGTTGAGCGTGTCGCCAAGGATCGCCGCAAGGATGAGCGTGACAAGCAGGATCCAGATATTGAGCATCCCGGCCGCCGCAAGGGCTCCTGCGATAAACAGAAGAGAATCTCCCGGAAGGTACGGCGTGACCACAAGGCCGGTCTCCAGAAAAATAATGAGAAAGAGGATGACGTACGTCCACATCCCGTACTGCTGGAGAATCACCGGGAGGTACTTATCAAAATGCAGTACCACATCGACAATATTAAACGGGAGAACCATGTACTGGATCAATTGAACCGGGTGCGATAAATGGGTTTTTACGGGAACTTTTACTGATTGCTGCAAGAACCCGTGGCAGTCCTGCAATCCGGGCCCGGGTGGCAACAGGGTTTCGGACGCTGTAATTATCTTCGAACCATCGGAAGAAGGGGTTCCTGAAACACAGTTATCAGCCCGGAGCACCAATACTTTTGCAGCATACGGGGAGAAAAGCGATGACACACCAATGCGATGAACCGGTCACCCAGATGCACCTGAAACCGGGCATGACGGTTAACGAACTGGTCAATGCGATGGGAAAAGCCGGGGCGTATAACGGCGGCTCGCTCTACCATGCGGCAGAGATCTACGAGCAGATGCTGCGGGACAAGGAAACAACAAAATTCTTCGGGCTTGCCGGTGCGATGGTGCCGGCCGGCATGGGCGGGATCGTTTCTGACCTCATCAGGGACGGCCACATCGACATCCTCGTCTCGACCGGTGCAAACCTCACGCACGATATCATCGAGGCGATCGGCTGCCACCACTTCCACGGCACCGCGTTCTGCAACGACATCGAGCTCAGACACGACGAGATCAACCGGATCTACGATGTCTATCTCCCGAACGAAGCCTTCGAGCACTTCGAGACGTTCATGCAGGATGTGTACGGCAAACTCGAACCCGGGAGCAAGATCTCGATCTCCGGGCTCCTGCGCCACATCGGCTCGCACCTGAAAACGGGTATCCTTGCGACTGCCGCACAGAAAGGGATCCCGGTTTATTGCCCGGCCGTGCAGGACTCGATGGTCGGCCTCCAGTACTGGCTCTTTTCGCAGACAAACAAGGTGACCGTGGACGCATTTGCCGATATGCCGGCGCTCCTTGACACCTGCTTTGCGACAAAGAAAGCCGGGGCTTTGCTCGTGGGCGGGGGCGTGCCCAAGAACTTCATCCTCCAGAGCATGCTCATGACCCCGAACGGTTTCGATTACGCGATCCAGCTCACCGGGGACCGGCCGGACCTTGGCGGGCTCTCGGGTGCGACACTCGACGAGGCCCGGTCATGGGGCAAGATCACCGAAGAAGCGCAGGCCGTGACCGTGTACGCCGATGCGACCATCACACTCCCGGTCCTCGTCGCGGCCGTGATGGAGCGGCTCACTCATGCCTGACCTGATCCTCGCGCTGGACGTAACCGAAAAGAAACAGGCGCTTCGCGTCGCACACGCCTGTGCCCCGCATCTTGACGCGATCAAGATCGGATACCCGCTCGTGCTCTCGGCCGGCCTTGGAATCGCCGGGGAACTCGCCCGGGAAGGCCTGCCGCTCATAGCGGATTTCAAGGTCGCCGATATCCCGAACACGGACACGCTCATCTGCGACCAGGTCTTTTCCGCCGGCTTCTCCGGGATCATCTGCCACGGTTTTACCGGCATGGACTCGGTGAAGGCCTGCGTGGCCTCTGCCCATGCACACAAAGGGGAATGCTATGTCGTCGCGGAGATGAGCCACCCGGGGGGGAAGGAATTTTTCTCCGGCGGGATTGCGGAGCAGATTGCCTCGAACGCGATCATCGCGGGCGCTGACGGGATCATCGCGCCGGCCACCCGGCCGGACCGGGTGCGGGTCCTGCGGGGTTTTGTCGGCGATAAGAAGATCCTTTCCCCGGGGATCGGGACGCAGGGCGGGGATGCGGATGCGGTAGCCTCGCTCGTTGACGGCATTATCGTGGGCCGGTCGATCTACGAAGCCCCGGACCCTGCGGCCGCAGCGCAGTCCTACGCACACCTCCGCAGAGACAAAAAAGCATAAACTAATCCTTTTTTACGGCCCGATCCTTCGGTGCGCGCCCGTACGTACCGCGAATGCGATATTACCTTCAGGGAACGTTCTAAAAATTTATTAAGCACTTCTGCAATGTAGTAGTATGGACTGGAGCACAGATCAGCGGAAAATAATGGAAAAATACAAGAAACTCGACGATATTCCTGAAATAGAGCGCAAATACAAGTGCCATACCTGCCACCTCATCGTGGACCAGACCCCGTGCCCGAATTGTGGGGAGACCAAGCTCGAGATCATGTGCCCGCTCGATAACTGCCACTGCACACACGAGATGGTCTCCGGGATCGAGTACTGCCCACTCTGCGGCAAACCGATCTGTCCCGAATGCGGGTCCCACGATGTCGTCCAAATCAGCCGGGTGACAGGATACCTGCAGGACGTCTCCGGGTGGAACGCCGGCAAGCAGCAGGAACTCAAAGACCGGGTCCGATACTCCGTTGCATGAGATATTATCTCGATTCTGATACTCTTTTTGTCCGCGGTGCGTTCCGCGCCGCAAGCACCGGTATCTCCGGTGGTATCCGGAGCGTCGCCACGCTCTTTAACCACACTGTCCCGGCAGACTGGAGCCATGCCGAACCGGCAAAGGAGATCGAACTCATCGCTGCTGCGGCTGGTGCCGGCAGGGACGTGCTGGGGCTTCTTACCGCCGTCCCGATCCGGAACCTCTGCGTGCTCCAGTACGATTTTATCACGGTCTTTGTGACCGCCGGCATCCGGCAGGAGCCGGCCGGGGAAAGCGGTGCAGGGACGATCAATATCATCGTTTACAGCAGCGAGGGGATGGAAGATTCGGCGCTGCTCGAAACGATCATGGTCGCGACCGAGGCAAAGACCGAGGCCATGCTTGCCGAAGGTCGCGTCTCCGGCACGCCCACCGATGCCGTGATCGCCGCGTGCGAAGGGGAAATAAAACACCAGTATGCCGGCCGGATCACCGGGCCGGGCCAGAGGGTGCGGGACGCGGTCTTAAAGGGCGTGCCCGAAGCCCTGCGCAGGTACGAGAGCGGGACCATAAAGGAGCCGGCGTTTTTTATCTACAGCCGGTTCCAGGGAGAGCACTGGGTGGAGTGGTCGCCCCACAACTGCCCGTATTATCCCTGCCATTTTCCTGGTCAGGCTTGCGACTTCTGCTACTGCCCGTTCTACCCGTGCAAAGACGAGACGCTCGGCGAGTGGTCGGAGAGCTTGACGTTTGGCCGGGTCTGGAACTGTTCGCGCTGCACGCTGCTCCACGAGCCGGCGGTCGCAGACTATCTGATCAAAAACCCCGACGCCCCGCTTGCAGAACTGGTGCGCTACAGGATGCAACAGAAAAAATAATGTTTTTCGGACGTCCGTGGCAACAGCTCGCCCATCGAAATACTACCGGGATCTCTTCAGGGTTTACGCCGGGACCGCAACCACCCAGGCACGGTTCCGCATATTTTCCGGGAAGTAATGGGCGTCGAACCACATTGCATCGAACTTCCCGTAGTTGGCGTAGGTTATCCCGTCCACCCGGTCATCGGCGCAGTCCGAGGAATCGGCAAAGATTATCACGTCGTCCCAGATCGTGTCCGTGCCCCGGGTATCATAGCCGACGACCACGACCCAGTGGCCCCCCCAGTCAATCCATTCGACCATGGTGGGGATGCCGGCATCAAGGTTGTCGCGGAGCATCTGGTACGATCCATTCGTTCCCCATGTGGCGTTCCATCCCCGCTGCGTAAACCAGGTGGCAATCTGTTTGGGTGTAGTGCCGTTCTCTGAAGTGTTCATCTGCCGTGCGACCTCCAGTTCGTCTGCATCGGTATTGGGGACCGGCTTATTGTAATACGAGAGCACGGTCATGGCCGCAACCGGGCCGCAGGTATAATTGGTCACCTGCTGACGGAAACTTTTGAGGGGGAGAACCGTGAGGTGGTCGTTGGATTTTAAGGTGTCGACGTCGATGCCGGTGTAATAGCGGGGTGCGGGAAGCGTCGTGTCCGTCGCGTAGGTTACGGTATCGGAGGCCTGGGTGTACGCACACCTGAAGTACTGGACGGTGGCAAAGACTGCGGCTCCTGCAATGAGGAGGAGAATCACGAAGTATATCCATCTGGATCGCTGCATGAGAAGATTCCTATGATTATGAGGACGCCACCTGCTATCAAAGCCACGGATCCGTTAGAATCCTCTCAATGGCTCCCCGGAAAAATCAAAAAACCCGGCTGGATTTTTAAAAATGAGAGAACGAAGAAAAAAATTATTCCTTGATCCCAAGTGCCTTTAAGAGCTCAGGGAGGGGAATGCCGTGCGCCTCGGCGGCTTCACGGATGGTCTCGCCACGGGCGATTGCACAGCCGACACAGCCCATGCCGAACTTGAAGAGTGCCTCGGTCGCTTCGGGCTTTGCCTGGAGAAGGTCGTAAATTGTAGAGTCTGCGGTTAATTCAGCCATACTACACTTAGTTCCCGTGCAGGGTCATAAACTTCACCATCGCGGCGACAAATCGCAAGTCTCTTTACTTTCGCAGCGCACGGTACCTGCTATAAATCAGGTTGCAATGGACCTATTGTTGGAGATGTAAGAAATGGATTATTCCGAAGCTACTGAAAGAATCTCCCGAAAGTTTTCAAAAACAGGGCATGAGATCGACCGGCAGAAGGTCGAGGGCAAGCTGCGCAGGCTCATCGATGAGTTCGGCGTCCAGCCTGCCGAGGCTGAGCGCAGCGTGTCAAACGAACTCGCGAAGGAATTCAATATTGTCCCCGCCACAGGATTTGGCGGGAGCGCCGGAGGCGCGGGCGGCGCGAATGAACAGAAACTGGTCGCCGATGCACAGCCCGGTGACTGGGTGACCCTTGAAGGAAAAGTGGTCTCTCTTGCCGCACCCGCATCGCCGGCGATTGCCCAGAGCGGGATTCTCGCGGACGAATCGGGCGGGATCCGGTTTGTGGTCTGGGCAAAGAGTAACGCGCCGAAGATGGAGGAGGGCAAGTGGTACCGGCTCGAATCCGCGGTCGTGGACGAGTACAAAGGAGTCCCGAACCTCAAGGTGCACTCGGGCACCACCATTAAAGAGATCGAGAAGACCGACCCGCTCATCCCGGCACCGGTCCCGGTAAAAGATCTTAAGACCGGCGTCGCGAGCGTGCGGGCAAAAGTGATCCAGGAATGGGACGTCACGCACGACCGCATGCTCCAGTCCGGCCTTTTAGGTGACGAGACCGGGACGATCAAGTTCATCATCTGGAAAGAGCAGGGGAAGGAGAAACTTGCCGTTGGCTCGGTCTACTCCGTCTTCTACGCACAGGCCGACGAGTTCAACGAGCGGCTCTCGCTCAACATCACAGGCGCGACGATCATGCAGGAGGAAGGCGACATCGCGACCGCAAGCGGCGGCGACGCAGAGGTAAAGGGCGCCATCGTGCATATCGCGCCCGGCTCCGGGATCATCAAGCGCTGCCCGGTCGAGGGATGCAACCGTGCCCTCTCCCGGCAGAACTACTGTCCGATCCACGAGATCCAGCCAAACTTCGTCTACGACCTGCGGCTCAAGGGCTGGCTCGATGACGGTGAGAAGACGCATAACATGCTGTTGAAGCGCGACGTGGTCGAGGCCCTGACGGGAATGACGCTTGACCAGGCAAAGGAGATCGCGGAGAACAACCCGCTCGGGATGGACGAGGTCTTCTTGCAGATGCGGGACAAGGTGCTCGGCCGGTACGTGGACTGCAAGGGCCGGGAGATCGAGAACCGGCTGCTGGTCAATACCTGCGAGTGGCAGAAGTTCGAGAGCGGAGAGCATGCGAAACTCCTGAACCGGGCCGGGGGTGCATGATGAGCGCAAATCCGCCGGAGATGGGCAGGCGCGACGGAAGTTTCGAGCGCGAACCGGCGCGGAGAGTCTTTGCTGCCGAGCTCCGGGAGTGCAGGTACCAGTTCAAGGACGGCGAGGACGAGAAGAGCCCGACGTTCGTGCTTCTCCCGACAGGCGAGCGCAGCAACCGGATCTTTATTGTCGGCACGCTGACCGAGAAGAACCGGCAGGGAGAGCAGAACGTCTTCTACCGGGGCCGGGTCATCGACCCGACCGGGACCTTCTTTATCATGGCCGGGAGTTACCAGCCTGAGGCGATGCAGCAGCTGGCGAAAATCGAGACGCCCGCGTTTGTCGCGGTCATCGGGAAAGCCTCTATCTACCAGAAAGACCCTGCAAGTGCACCACTCGTTTCCGTCCGGGTCGAATCGATCAATGTCGTGGACAAGGACACCCGGGACCTCTGGACGCTGGACACGGCTGCCCGCACGCTCGACCGCGTCGATGCACTTGCCACCGGCACGAGCCCGGACATCCTCAAGGCAAAAGAGCAGTACCCCTCTCTCGATCCGGCGGTGTTCCGGAAGATGGCGTACGATGCGCTGGCGCAGATTAAGATGTAAATTTTTTTTAAAGGAATACAATGTATACACGAAATATCGCTATATTAGCGAATTCTAAAAAATTTCATGGACATTGTATTGCGGGTAAAGATCTGAATACCGGTGAATGGATCCGTTTGATCAACAACAAACCAGAACCGTTTACGGGAAGTGATCTCCTTTTTCTCTGCAACCGCGAATCGGGCCCGGACCTGCTGGAATGTTATACCGTTCCCTTCACAGAAAAATGCCCGGAGTATTACCAGCCGGAAAACCCGGGGACAAATGGATCCTTCTTAATCAGTTTCCGTTAGAGAGATTACACGAATTTGAGGATACTACGCCCTATGAGTGGATGGGCACTCACCCGTATGATCCTGCTGAACATTTTGACCGGGTACTGCCGGATACCTTAAAGAAACAACCAATCCAAAAATCTTTGATCTTCCGTAAAATTAATTATCACTCTGACGAAGCAGAAATAATTTATTTCAATGAAAAGAAAGGGTTCAAACCCAGTTTACGATTTAAGTGCGGGGGAATCCGGTATAAATTAAAAATTACGGATATCAAAATCCCTCAGGATCCTACTGCAAGGCCAGCGACAGAAAAAATGAAATCTGCGTATGTAACAATTGGACTGGGACACTCATTTGATGCAGCAAATGGTGCACACTTTAAACTGGTTGTAGGGATAATCAGAATCCCGGAGGGACAGTGATATGAGATCATGGTTTGGAGAGACCACTTCACCTTCATGGCATTGCTACACCATCGGGCATTCAAATCATACTTCAGAGGATTTTTTCCAACTGCTCAAAAAATATAACATCGATACCCTTGTCGATGTACGAAGCACTCCCTTCAGCCAGTACCAGCCGCAATTCAATAAAAACCAGTTAATCGAAGATATTACTACCCAAAACACGAAAACCTTCATTGCGGGAGAGGGGTTCACAAAAGCAACGGACCTTGCACCCTCCCAAAAAATTGAGTATATCTATATGGGGGATAAACTGGGGGGGCGTTACGAGGATCGCACGTTATTTTTCAAAAACGGTGTGGTTGATTACAATAAAGTCAGAAAAACTACAAAATTCCAGCAGGGCCTGGAAGATTTATTTAAATTAATACTGATGGGTAAATCTGTGGCCATAATGTGCACAGAAAAAGATCCTTTGGATTGTCACCGCTTTTTACTGGTATCCCACAGTCTGGCTCAAAAAAAGGTGGAAATCGATCATATCCTTGCAAGTGGCGATACGATTTCAAATGGAGATCTTGAACAAAAATTACTGCAAAAGTATGGGAATGTTCCAACAGAAAAACTGTATGAACTCAGAAATCAGGATGTTGGGTATTCAGTGAATAAAGAGGCCCGGACACCACACAAACGACTTGAAAACCAGACCCTGAATGTGTGATATACGTGATCCTGTATACTATCGGATTTACAAAAAAAACGGCAAAACAGTTTTTTGAAATTTTAAAAAAGAATAACGTTAAAAAAGTAATTGATATCCGGTTAAATAATAAATCCCAACTGGCAGGATTTAGTAAAGGGGAGGATTTGCAGTACTTCCTTCATGAAATTGCAGGAATTTCCTATGTACATATTCTCATGTATGCGCCCACAGAGGATATCTTAAAACAATATCAGAAGGGAGAGATTTCCTGGACTGAATACCAAGATAAATATCTTGCTTTGCTGGAAAAAAGAAAAATTAGTGAAACACTGGAGCCTGTGAATCTTGACGGTGCATGTCTTCTTTGCAGTGAAGAACACCCGGATCAGTGTCATCGGAGACTACTGGCGGAATACATCCAGCGACATTTTCGTGATATCAAAATAATTCATCTCTGATGTACCCAAACACGAATAAAAATAAGATTTTCACCTCCCTTGCCCGGGCAGAGGCCCCGACAAGAAGGCCGAGCGACCCCCATCAGGTGGTGGGAACCCTCGCTCTTTTTTAGGATTGACTCCCGTTCCCCTATCCACGTATCATCGGTTCCAAATCACAACACTAAAATCCCGCCGGGAAAATAACGATACCTGACACAAGGGAGATCTGATACCATTCTCACAAAACCCGCAACACACCTCCTCATCGCCGGGCTTTTCTGCATACTCCTCGTTTCCGGCTGCACGACATCCTCACCAGAAAAGACCGCAGCAGTACAAAACGGGACAACGCTTTCCGGAACAACCGGTCCACAAAATGTAACCGCCCTCATTCCGCAGTTCCATACCTACGCGGAACAGACCTTCAACCGGAGCGGCGTCCCGGGGATGGCAGTCGCCATCGTACAGAATGATTCTGTTGTCTACATGCGGTGCTTCGGGGTAACAAACACCACGACCAAAGAACCGGTCACGCCCGACACCCGGTTCCAGCTCGCGTCCATCTCGAAATCCTTTACCACCGCCACGATCGCATCCATGGTCGGCGACGGCGAACTCTCGTGGGATACGAAGGTTGCAACCATCACTCCGGACTTCCGGCTCTCTGACCCGTGGGTGAGCCAGCATGTCACCTTCCGCGACCTCCTCTCCCACCGGACCGGGCTGCCGGAGTACGCCGGCGACGACCTCCAGGACCTCGGGTACAACCGGTCGGAGATCCTCGGCCGGCTCCGGTACGTCAACCTGACCGGCGACTACCGCTCCTCCTACGCATACACAAACATCGGCTTTACTGCCGCTGCCGACGCGGCTGCACACCGGGCGGGAACGCCCTGGGAAGACCTCGTAACCGAACGGGTCTTTGTCCCGGCCGGCATGAACAACACGAGCGCCCGGTTCGCTGACTTTGTCGCGGCAAAAAACCACGCGGACACCTACAAGGTCTTCAACGGCACGGCGACGGCCAGCGAACTCATGAACGATGATGTCAACAGTCCCGCCGGCAGCGTGAGTTCGACCATCAACGACATGACCCGGTACGCCCGGCTCCAGCTCAACGATGGCAGTCTTGACGGGAAACAGTTGATCGACCCCACGGCTCTCGCAGAAACCCACAAGGTCCAGAACGTCATACATTCCGACAACACCGGGGTTTCCGGGTACGGCCTCGGGTGGCAGGTCTCGGCAAAGAACAGCGGGACGAGAGTCTGGCATGACGGCGAGTTTGAGACCGGCGCCTCGACCGATCTCATACTCTACCCGAACGAGAAGATGGAAGTTATCATTCTCTCAAACGGGTTCCCCGGGGGATACAGCCTCAACAAGGCGCTGCTCCACGGATGGGACGACCTGTATTCCACGGGCGCAGTCCGGAATGACTGGTACGCCGTGATCGAGCCGCAGATCCTTGCGGCGCTCCAGCCCGGGGCCTCGACCATGAGCCCCACTACGGAACTCCCGGCTGCACCGGCCAATGCAAAGCCGGCCCGGTCCCCTGCCACCTACAGCGGTTCGTACACGCAGGACTATATCGGGACGGTCAGGATCGACACGAATTCCACAGGACTCCTGGCGTACGCCGGTAAGAGCACGACCCCGATAATCCTCGTTCCCTATAACGGGGACACATTCCGGGATATAACGTCAAATACCGGTGTGATTTTCACGGTCGGAAAAGACGGGACGGTAACAAACGTCAGGTTCTCCCAGTTCGACCTGCCAGGACGAAACGGCACCTTTATCCGGTCCTCCCCCTGATTTTTTCACCCGGTTTTTTCCGGTGAAGCTTTGGGAAAATGAGGTTTTGCAAGGCCCCTCAAAAAGTGATCAAACGACCTGCACCAGATGGGGGAACTCTCGCAATTTTTCAAAATTGCATATGGTCATCTGCAAATAGAAAATGGTAAATTTCACATTCGACAGGTCATATTATTGTCAAAAGTTATATTAACGTTGGAAGTATATTTCCTTCGTACCTCAACCGTATCCGGAAGATACGGGTTGGGGATGCAGGAAATGGGGGGAGGGGAATATGCCGAAAGTAAAAAAAATTCGCGGTATGGAACCATTACCGCGGTACATCAAGCCGGATATGTCGGTTCCGGAATACGATGAACTCCTTGAGCAGTTGCAGGAGTACCACCGCTCGCTCATCGGATCATCCTACTATTATATTCGTGCGGAGAATGACATACGATTCCTGTGCCGGATCGTGCCCGCTGCAGGAAAACTATTCTTCCACGAAATAATAGACCCTGATAAACATGGGATCTCGGAAGATGATTTAGAAATAGCGATCAACCGGGAAACGGGTTCGTTATCCACCCCCGGGTGTTACCAGATCTCACCGCATATTGAGGCCAAACTCCGGGGTCTATCCGACAACCCGTAACAAGGCATGAAACACCACCCGGGGTTTTTCATCAATTACTTAAAAAAGGCAAATTCGATTCACCTTTTTTTTGATACTGTATTGCAGGTAGGAGAAAATTTTCAAAAGTTCCATATATCCCCTTGCTCAAGCGGTCAATATCCTGTTCCACATAATGTACCCACCCGACCCCCTTCACACCATTCAGCCACAAATATCCTCAATATGTCACGTTAAATACAGACATTTTTCCCGAAAAATGCGAAAGGAGGGAGGGGGGGTCAGATGGGTACACTTTGTTTATTTTAGCCTGAACAAAAGGGTGAACTGAGAAAATTACGACAGAAATATTGCTTTGCCCCGGTTTTCACAAAAACCAAAATTCCCCCACTGACCCCTCCCCCACGGTGAACACCCGGCCATTTTACGGCTCATGAAAATCTCAAAAAGACAAACCTAAATCGGATACCGAAGAAGAATTATTCAGAATACGCATGACAAATATCCTGTCCGACCAGATCCGTCGTCATCCGATCACGGCATTTTTTATTCTCGCGTTTGGCATCTCATGGATTATCTGGGCGATCCCGACTCCTGCGGCCGTAAAGAACCCAACCTATGTCATGCTTGTCGGGGTCATCGGAGCGTTCGGGCCGGCTGCGGCCGCCATTGCCCTTTCAGGTTTCCTGCGCCCGGAGCCGACCGGGAGATCTCCGTTGAAACGGTGGGGAATCTGCGCAATTCTTTTCTGCGTCATCCTCCCGTTTGCGGTGTACTGGCCCGGCCTCAAAGGCAACCCGGCCGATCCGGCCTTCCTTCTTCTCTGTGCGGTCCTTTCGTTCCTCTCGGCGTTTGTCATCTCCAGCCTCTTTGCGGGAAGGTCCGGGGTGCAAAATCTCATGGCCTCGTTTGGCCGGTGGAGAGTCCACCCGGTCTGGTTTGCCATCGCGCTGTTTGCCTGGCCGGTCCTTGTCATGGCAAGCAGCGTTCTCGATCTCCTGATCTCCGGCCAGCCGCTCTCGTCGTACGCTGCGGGACTCCTCGCCATCGAACCCTTGTCAGCGCTCATCCTCTTTGCCACGATCTTCCTTCTGGGCGGGCCGCTCCAGGAAGAACCGGGCTGGCGGGGCTTTGCCCTCCCCCGGCTCCAGATCCTGTACAACCCGATCGTCGCAAGCATCATCCTCGGGTTCCTCTGGCAGGTCTGGCACATCCCGCTCTATTTCACCGGGTTCTATGCGTTTGATACGACCGCGATCATCCTGCGGCTGGTCGATTTCATCCCGGGCGTCCTCGTCGTTACCTGGATCTACAACCGGTCCGGGGGAAACCTCCTCATTGCAGTGCTCTTCCATGCATCCATGGACTCCTTCTCCCAGATCCTGCCGGCACAGACCGGCTGGGCGCCCCGGATCTTTGATCTCCTCCTGCTTGCCTGGGCGGTTATCGTGATCTTCACGGACCGGATGTGGGAGAAGCGGTCGGTTCCCCCGGATGATCTCCCCGGGACTCATGGCGGGTGAAGGGGAGCACCGTTCGGACCTGCCGGCTTTTGCCGGCACCGCCGTTTCAGAGGTGTCCAAGGCTCCACCAGTCTCAATCCTTTCAACCTCCTCCGCTAAACCCTGCAAATTCCAGAGGCCCTGTATGACCGTTCCCGGCAAATCCCCACAGCAGTATCTCGCGACCGGCTTCCGCGACGTGGACCGGTCTGGCGACACCACGGCCTGCACAAACTGCCTCGACCTGCTCGCCGATATTCCGTTCTTCCGCGACATAAAAAATGAAAGTTTCCGGATCATTGCCGGGACAGAACCGGCCCACGTGCTCGATGCCGGCTGCGGGGCGGGTAACGATCTCGGTGCCCTCGCCCAACTCCTGCCGCCCGCTGCCCGGATTACCGGGCTTGATGCGAGTGCCACCCTTCTTTCCACCGCAGCGCAACGGACGATGGCTTACCGGGACCGGTGCAGCCTCGTCCGGGGCGATCTCACGAATATCCCCTGCAGGAGCGGTATGTTTTCAGCCTGCCGGATCGACCGGGTCCTCCAGCACATCCCTGACCCCGGGCGGGCGATCCGGGAACTCGTCCGGGTGCTTGAACCCGGTGGGACGCTCGTCGCATTCGACAACGACTGGGACACGCTCTCCATTGGGACGAACAACACGGATGTATCGGCCCGGCTCACCCGGTTCTGGAGCGACAGCTTCGCATCGGGCCGGATAGGAAAAGATCTGGCCGGCATCTTCCGGGACGCCGGGCTCTCCGATATTTGTGCGGAGCCAAAGACACTCACGCTCACCGATCTCTTCCTCGCGGAGAAAGTTTTCGATATCCCGGCCCTGCTCGGCCGGATGAAACAGGCCGGTATTTTCGGCGATAGCGACATTGCCGCGATCAACAACGATCTCTCATGCCAGGCCGAAGCGGGCACGTTCACATCCGGGTACACCGGCTGGCTCGTGCGGGGAAGAAAACCGGAATAACACCGGTTTTTGTCTGCACAAAGCCGGTACGTACCGGTCCCCTGACTTAAAAGATAGTCAACCGGATTCCGGCAAATAAAAAATGTTGAGCTCTCTCTTATTCGTGCCGGAGTGCATCGATCGGGTTAAGGTTTGCCGCCTGCCACGCGGGGTATATCCCGCAGGCAATACAGATGACAATACCAAATCCTACTCCTTCAGCAACCGATAGCATGCTCGCCACGGTGAAGAGATACTCGGTAGTCTTGAACATGAGGGAGCTTATTGCGTACCCGGCAACAAGACTGAGAATCCCTCCGATCACGCTCCCGACAACACCGATAATGGTTGCTTCGAAGATGAACATGCTCATCACCTCCTTTTTCTGGGTACCGATACTTCTCATGATCCCGATCTCTTTAATCCGTTCATTCACGGACATCATCATGATGTTAAAGATGGAGACCCCGGCAACGATCATCGAGATCCCGCCAATGGCCGTGACAAAGGTCGTAACCATGCCGAACGTCTCAAATATGGAAGCAAGCGTCGCCTTGCTGTCGATCACGCTCACCGTTTTGTTCTTGGTATTCCGGTTGAGCTGTTTTTCGATGGTAGTCTTGACATCGGCGGTATCGCCATCAGTCACCTTGACGACAACCTCATTTAATTCGTCGTCGCTCCTGTCGAAGGAGGTCTTGAACCAGTCCTTGGTTGCCACAACCGCGTTGTCGGTGCTGATATCAAAACTCATCCCCCGTTCCTTGATGATACCGGTGACCCGGAGCGTCCCGTACTCACCGTCCTTGCCGATAGAGATCCGGGATCCGACCTTGAGATTATGGTCCTTTGCAAACGTCGTCCCGACAAGGCAGCCGGAGTTCCCGTTGGTATAATCGCCGGCCTCAAGATCAGGGAGGAGTTTCTTGGTATCATCCGTAGGAAGGCCGTAAATAGTCGCCACGATGTCGTCGCTACCCACCCCGACTTTCATGTGCGCCGATGTCGACATGATGGGAATTGCCACGTTTGGGGCGACCGCACGTTTGATCTGCTGGTAGTTCTGGTCCGTCAGGTACAGGTTGGCCGAGCTCCCCCCGCCACCACCGCCAGGGCCCATGCCGCCACCACCGGCGTACGGGGTAACAATCACGCTGTCTCCCACCGAGGAAAGACTGGAGGAAACCTCCTGCACGATGGTGTTTCCCAGGATCCCCATGGATGCAATAGCAACGACGCCGATGATGATCCCAAGCATCGCAAGGCTCGACCGGAGCATATGGATCCGGATGTTCCTTTTTGAGATCTCCCAGAATATCCCGGTCATTCTGCAATTCTCCCGTCAACGATCCGTATCGTCCGGTCGGTGTACTCCGCGACACGGGGATCGTGCGTGACTATAATGATCGTCGATCCCTTCCGGTTGAGCTCGGTCATGAGATCCAGAATACTTGCCCCGGTCTTTGAGTCGAGGTTGCCGGTCGGCTCATCGCAGAGCAGGATGTCGGGATCGTTTATGAGTGCCCGGGCGATTGCGACCCGCTGCTGCTGGCCGCCCGAGAGTTCAAGCGGGGTGTGGGTATAGAGCCGTTCTTCGAGCTGGACGGCCCGGAGCACTTCGACTGCTTTTTTCTCATCGACCCGTTTCTGGCTTTTGAGCATCTGGGGAAAACTGACGTTCTCGATGATGTTCAAGAGGGGAAAAAGGTTGAAGTACTGGAAGATGAACCCGATACGGTCCCTTCGCAGGTTCGTGAGCTCGGTATCGCTCATGGACCGGACACCGATCCCGCTGATAAAAATATCCCCGGTGGTCGGCGTGTCAAGGCAGCCCATCATGTTCAGGAGGGTGGATTTGCCCGAACCTGACGGCCCCATGATCGCGATGAACTCCCCGTGCTCCACTTCAAAAGAGATGTGATCGAGTGCGGTCACATCCCCTGCCTTGAGCGGGTAGACTTTCACCACGTCCTTAAACTGGATAGCCGGAACCATGGCTTCCAGCCTCACTGTTTTTTGATCCGTTTGGTGTAGTAGTACCAGCCGCCGGCTGCAAGAATGACGATGATGATAATCCCCGGGAAGAGCAGCGGGTTCCCCGGCTGGTTCGCAGTGTCGGCCATTGCACCGGAAATGCCGACATCCTGCAGGGTGGAGATGACATTCCCGTCTGAGTCCTTGAAAGATACCTGGATCGGTACGCTAACCGTGTTGTTTGCTGCCGTAAAGGTTACTTCAAAACTACCGAAATCATCTGGCTTGAGCGCACCGATCACGTAGGATCGGTACGGATCCTGGGGAATCGCCGGGGATAATGCCGTAACCGTCACGCCATTTGCGGTCGTGAGGCCGGCGTTTGTCACATCACCTGTTACGTGATAGACCCCTCCGGTGAGTTTCACCACAACATTGGTGACCCTGGGAGTTGCCTGTTTCTTATCGGTTCCAAATGTTACCGGTAATGACCGGGCAATTGAGTGGTGGTTATCCCCATTGTCATATTTCACCATCATGGTCAGGATGGATTCCATATCCGGGGTAACAGAAAGCGTTGTATTTATGGCGGAATTGGCGCCGAGCTGGCCAAGGTACTGCGTTGAAGGCGTTATCGTTGTCCCGTTACCAGTAACCTCAAGAATAACATTTTTCACTACATTCTGACGAGGGTTGGCTATCTGGACAACGATTGTATCTTTCTTCCCTTTAGTAAAAGTGTCCGGTTTACTGATGACACTTAGCATAAGGGGCGTATTGTCCACTTTTACCGGCGTACGGTAATACAGGCTGTCCGCATCCCGGAAATTAAGAGAGAACGTCGGGTAATACGTACCATCCAGCTCATTGGTCATAACATTGAATACATACGTCCGGGTCTGGAGCGGGCCGATATTGGACGAGGAATCGTACGTGCCGCTGGTGAGAGCGATGTCATTGTCACCAAATGTCGCATGGTTGACCATAATACCCTCTGAAGTTGTGGTATTGCCGGTATTTGAATTGCCATTGGTGATTGCAAAGGTCGCGGTTGCAGTATCTCCGGTAAAGAGGACTGCGGGGTCGATGGTATAACTGGATACATACACCCTGCCTGCAGAGGTAATTGAATCCGATGTTGTGTAACCACTCACCGGAAGGACGAGCGCTCCGAATGCCACAAGAAGGAACATGAATAGTACAAAACCGGTTCGGGTGCTGCGGGGCATACACCGTGCCCCTTTTCCCAAAACACCCTGCTTCCTTTCAAACAATATATCCCGGATTCCATGGCCATTTACAAAGCGGTTATATAAGAACATTCGCGCATCCTCTGATCTGCAGTTTCCTTCTGCATATAGTTCCACTAATGTTTTACCCGGAGCTTAAAAAAGGTCTTAGAGAGGAGAGCGCCATTCGAAATACATTCGGGGTCGCCACAAGTCTAGTAATCACTATGCCTTTAGCAGAACCGAAAAAATACCGTGACGGGGCCGGTTATGTAATGAGATAGAGATGCAAATCGTTTTACCGGGTCGTATATGCCACGGATTGGGGGGATTCAGGAATTTCGTCCCCGGGGCCGGAACGACAGAGGGGGAGAGGGTACTTCTGGCTGATCATACCAGCAAGGAATTACCCCCGGCGTGTCCTCAACGGAAGGGAGGGCGCAAAAGTACAAGGAGATTGCCATTGTACATTTGCCCGCTCCTGCCTCACCGGTATTCCGGTAAGGCTTCACTACCTCCTTATAGGGACCATCGCCATGTACCGGCGATTGTTCCCGGGTATGACGTTCCTGAATTCCATTTTTATCCTGCTGTGTAATCCCGCAGCATCTCATCAGATCCTGGAAAATTTCGTCCCCGGATACCCAACGGTAAAAGGCAGATCCTGTATGCGAATGCGAGTGCCTGATGCGACGGTGAATATAATCTGCATGGCATGATTAATGACGGCAATGAGGATCGGTGAATCTCGGTCCAGTGCGGGTGGGGCACTGGGGTACGGTGGCATTAGATCCTCCGCAACGAGCAGGGCTGTTTGCAGTCCGGCCGACCTCGCTGGCATGGAAATGTTCTCTGGGTATGGCGTCTTCTGGATCGTCTCGGGTCTTGGCATCGTTCACTCAATAAATCACACACAAACCACCCCGGCGATTTATAGCACTGAGGGGATCTCCTGTTCCGGTATTTTAGAGGTTAGAATTCTTCTCCATCTATTTCGGAGAGGATCCCTTACATCACGGAACTAATATGGCTTCAGAATGCCACAATCACGAGCATGGGCCTGCAGCATCCTCACGTTCAGCATCATGGCACGGACCTCCTCCATTTTCTGTTCTTTAATGTCCGCGAGAATCTCCGCAAATGGCTTTGCGGGCCGGAATCTCTTCACCGGCCGCCCTTTTACCCCACCTTGTGCTGCTCGGCAGGATATCCAGTTTCTGTTGAGCAGGTATGTAGTCGCAAGACTGACTTCAGGTTGGCGGAGATTTGCCCCTCTCTCAATATCTCGTATTGTGGATTCCGGTTTTGATAGCAGGTACACAAGTACTTTGGAAAAGGATCTCTTGACTCCAAGTTCTACGAGAAGATCTATTACGGTTTCATCATCTTCTGTGAAATAGGTAATTTCTCTAAGTTCCATACTGGCATTCACCTAGCACTTTATCGTAATTTTCCTCCATCTCATTGCTCTCCCATTACCCGGTCATGCTAGGCGCTGTCCAACCGTGTTGAGGATTTTGGCAATGACTCGGGCGCTGTCTCGGCATTTTTGGGATCCCCCTTCTTCAAGAACCTGCAGATGCCTGCGTATTTCGCTGATTTCATCAGAGGTGATGATAAACCAGTGGTTACTCTGATACATGCTGGTCACCCCCCGGTTTCTGGACCTCCAGTTTTGACAGGTATATCCACACCCAGAAAAAGGCAAACAACCCCCCGACTATTTCCCCAGCCACTATGCCCCACCAGATTCCGGTCTCTCCCATACCAAAGATAAACGTGAACAGGTATGCAAAGAGAACGGCAAAAACCAGGCTTCGCATGATAGTCAGGAACAGCGAGGTTGGCCCTTTTCCCACACCCTGAAGGACTGAAGACGAGATAAGCCCCAACGGCACAAAGGGATAAAACAGGCACATCACCTGGATGAATGCGGCAATTGTCGGATAGAGATGCGCCCCCTCCTGAGAATACGAGAATATCGCGGCGATCTGATTGGCAAACACCCAGGTGATCGTGCTCACGCAGAGTGCAATCAGGATCCCGAACAGGATCGCAAACCGGTGAGTTTCCCGGATCCGGTCAATATGCCGGGCCCCGTACGCTGCACCGACTACCGATACGACCACGGTCCCGGTTGCAACGACCGGGACGATCCCAAACGATACGACCCGAAAGCCCACCGAAAAGACGGCGACCGAATCGGTGTTTGCTACGAGAACCAGCATCAGGTTAAGAATAATATTTAAGATCGACATCGCAAGATACTCGACACTGGCCGGAATCCCGACGGTCAGGATATCCTGTGCCTCACTCCGGCACGGTGCAAAGATCCGCCACGAGAGGCAGACGAACAGGTCTTTTTTGACAAAGAACCAGTACAGGAGCACCGCGGTTACTGCTGCAAGGGAGATGACCGTCCCCCAGGCCGCCCCGGCGACTCCGAGGCCCAAGCCATAGATTAGGATCGGGTCGAGGATAATATTCAGGATGGACGCTGCCACCATGGCGTACATGGTTCTCTTGGCATCGCCCTCCGCCCGCAGGATCCCATATGCGGCATTGACAAAGATAATAAAAAACGTGCCGCCGAAAATGACCTGCCCGTACGATGTAGCAAGACCCGCTGTTGTCCCGGCGCCAAACAGGATCGCGATAGGCTTTGCAAAAACGACAAGCGGGATCGTGAGGACGAGGGAAATAATGACCGCAATAACAATCCCGTGAAGGGCCGTGTTACTCGCACCATTCCGATCGCCGGCACCGATTTTCCGGGCAATCGCCGAAGTTGCACCTGCCCCTATACCCGTGCCCAGGCCGAGAAGGATCATAAACATGGGGCTTATGAACCCGACAGCTGCAAGAGCATCGGAGCCAAGCCCTGCGACCCAGATAGCGTTTACCACGTTGTAACTGGACATCAGGAGCATGGCGATGATTAGCGGTGTTGACAGGCTGATGATCGCTTTTTTCGGATTGCCGGTCAGGATCTCGACGCCTTCTGTCGAGTCCGTACTACACCCGGTTACGGGATCTTTTTTCTTTGGCTGAAAAAATGGAATACGCATTTATTCCTCCTCATTCATGCCGCAACGCATCGATCGGGTTGAGGTTTGCTGCCTGCCACGCGGGGTATACCCCACAGGCAATACAGATTAAGATCCCAAACCCAACGCCCTCGACCACGGATTCCAGGCTTGCTATGGTGAAGAGATACTCCGTGGTTCCGAGCATCAGGGCACTCACCGCATACCCTCCAAGGAAACTGAGGACCCCTCCGATCAGGCTCCCGGTCACACCGATGATCGCTGCCTCGTAGATGAACATATTCATCACCTCTTTTTTCTGGGTGCCGATGCTCCGCATGATCCCGATCTCTTTTATCCGCTCATTTACGGACATCATCATGATGTTGAAGATGGAGACCCCGGCAACAAGCATTGAGATCCCGCCGATCGCAGTCACGAATGTTGTTACCGTCCCAAACGTCTCGTAGATGGATGAGAGCGTTGCCTTGCTGTCGGTTACGGAAACGGTTTTATCCTTGGTATTCCGGTTGAGCTGCTTTTCAATGGTGGTCTTGACATCGGCAGTATCGCCATCGCTGACCTTGACGATGACCTCGTTTAGCTCGTCATCGGTCGTGCCGAAGGCCGTCTTGAACCAGTCCTTGGTTGCCACAAGGGCGCTGTCGGTGCTGATGTCGAAACTCATGCCCCGTTCCTTGATGATGCCGGACACCCTGAGCGTACCGTACTCTCCGTCCTGCCCTATGGTGATCCGCGACCCCACTTTGACATTATGGTCCTTTGCAAACGTCGATCCAACAAGGCAGGCCGAGTTTCCGCTTGGGTAATCCCCGGCTTCAAGATCCGGGAGCAGGTCTTTTGTATCATCCTGGGGCAGACCGTACATGGTCGCAACGATATCATCACTGCCCACCCCCACTTTCATGTGGGCGGATTTTGACATTACCGGAATCGCCACGTTCGGGGCAACTGCCCGTTTGATCTTCTGGTAGTTCTGATCGGTCAGATACAGATCGGATGATGATCCGCCACCTCCACCGCCTCCCGGTCCCATGCCGCCGCTGCCAGCGTAGGGTGTGACAATCACGCTGTCCCCGACCGAGGACAGACTCGAACTGATAGACTGTGTCATGCTGTTTCCGAGAATTCCCATGGACGCTATGGCGACGACGCCGATGATGATCCCGAGCATGGCGAGGCTCGAGCGCAGCATGTGGATCCGGATGTTCCGCTTTGAGATCTCCCAGAATATCCCGCTCATGATGCGATTCTCCCATCAACGATCCGGATCGTCCGTTCAGTGTACTCCGCGACATGGGGATCGTGGGTAACCACGATAATCGTCGATCCTTTCCTGTGCAGTTCTGTCATGAGCTCCAGGATGCTTGCCCCTGTCTTTGAATCGAGATTGCCTGTCGGCTCATCGCAGAGCAGGATGTCGGGATCGTTAATCAGCGACCGTGCGATTGCAACCCGCTGCTGCTGGCCGCCCGAGAGTTCAAGGGGAGTATGAGTATAGAGTGCCTCATCAAGCTGGACGGCCCGGAGTACTTCGATCGCCTTTTTCTCATCTACCTGTTTCTGGCTTTTGAGCATCTGGGGGAAACTGACGTTCTCGATGATGTTTAGGAGCGGGAAGAGGTTGAAGTACTGGAAGATAAACCCGATTCGGTCCCGCCGCAGGTTGGTGAGTTCGACATCGCTCATCGCACGGACACCAATCCCGCTGATAAAGATATCCCCTCTCGTGGGCATATCAAGGCAGCCCATCATGTTCAGGAGTGTTGATTTGCCCGAACCTGACGGCCCCATGATCGAGATAAACTCCCCACGCTCCATCTCAAAGGAGATGTGATCGAGTGCCATCACATCCCCGGACTTGAGCGGGTAGATCTTTACGACATCCTTAAACTGGATGACCGGTGCCATGATGTGGCCTCACTGTTTCCTGATCTTTTTAGTGTAAACATACCAACCGCCGGCTCCCAGCACAATCAGGATGATGATGCCCGGGATGACAAACGATGTGCCCCCCTGCTGGTTCTTTGAATCGGTTTCTGTGGCTTGGCTCAGGCTCACCATCTGCCCGGATGAGAGGAGGTTCCCGTCGGAATCCTTGTAGGATGCCTGAAGCGGAATACTGGTCTCTCCGCTGGCGGCGAAGGTTACTTCGAAACTGCCGAAATCGTCAGGCTTTAAGGCACCGATCACGTAGGTTTTGTACGGGTCCTGAGGTACGGCCGGAGACAGGGCATTTACCGTCACACCGTTTGCAGTTGTAAGGCCGGCGTTTGTCACATCTCCGGTAACGTGATAGACCCCATCGTTAAGTTTCACTACAATATTACTGATCTCGGGGGCTGCCTGCTTCTTGTCGGTCCCGAACGTTATCGGTAGTGACTGGGTGATCGAGTGGTGGTTGTCCCCGTTGTCATATTTCACCGTCATGGTCGGAACTGATTCCGTATCCGGGGTAACAGAAAACGTCACATTTGTGGCGGAGTTTGCGCTGAGCGCACCGAGATACTGCGTTGAAGGCGTTATCGTTGTCCCGTTACCAGTTACTTCAAGAATGACATTTTTCACATCATTTTGCCGGGGATTGGCTATCTGCACGGTTACCGATTCCTTCTTCCCTTGAGTGAACGTGTCCGGCTTGCTTATAACACTCATCATAAGGGGGGTATTGTCCACTTTGACCGGGGTACGATAAAACAGGCTGTCGGCATCCCGCAGGTCTAACGAGAACGTCGGGTAATAGGTTCCGTCAGACTCGTCGGTTGCAACGGAGAACACGTATGTCCGGATCTGGAGAGGCCCGACATTTGAGGATGTGTCGTATGTCCCGCTCACGAGCCGGATATTATTATCCCCGAATGTCGCATGGTTGACTACAATGCCCTGCGTGGTTGTATTCCCGGAGTTCGAGTTGCCATTGGTGACAGAAAATGTCGCTGTGGCGGTATCGCCGGAAAAGAGGACGGCCGGATCGATCGTATAACTGGATACGTAGACCTTGCCCGCAGCTACAAGGGAGTCGGGTGTAGTGTAGGCACCTGCAGGAAGTACCAGAAATCCTATGGCTACGATAAGGAGCAGGAACGCTCCGAACGCGGATCGGCGGGGGGAAATTTGTTTCCCGGATCCCAGATGCGACAATCTGTTGTGTGTTGTCAGATCCCGGATACCCGGGTCTTTCCGAAGTTGTGTTATTCCAAACATTTGCTTTTCCTCAAACTTGTAGTAAAATTTTTTACAACTTGCTTTGTTAGGTCTACCTTACATTGTTAATAATGTTTCTGTAAAAGCAGTAAAATTTTTAACAACTCAACGATCACCATTAGATAGATGGTGGGCATTTCTGCGTCTCTTGTCAAATCGCTCAATGATCTCGGTTTATCCAATTACGAGGCGAGCGTATACGCCGCGCTGGTATTGTACGATAATGCAGAAGCAAAAGATCTCGTGGGTTTTCTCTCCATCTCAAAGCCAAGCGTGTACGAGTCCCTGGATCATCTGGCGGAAATGGGGCTTGCCGTAAAAAGAGTGTCCAAGCCGGCACGGTACAGTGCGGTCTCCCCGGAAATGGCCATTGATCTCCTGATGGGGAATCACAAGCGGGCCGCACACCTGGCACTGGAGGGCTTAAAAAAACTGGAAACAGAGAAGGTGCCGACCGATAAGGAAGACGCTCTGTGGACAATCTACGGTGATGCAAATATCGGGTACAAAATCCGTGATCTTTTCAGGAAGGCAAAAAGCCAGATCACCTGCATGATTGGTGAGCGGTACCTTCCATGTATTGAGCGTTGTAACATCGGGAATGTTTCGTTGCGGCTTATCGTGATCTCAGATTCACCGGACATTGAGAGAAAACTGCATGAACTATTCCCGGGAAAAAATGCAGACCTCCATGTTGTATCCTCGGAAAAATTTATGGTCCCTCCACCATTTGCGCCCCCGGAATTTGCAAAAGCCAATAAATTCATGAATTTTGCAAATACCCTTGAACTGCTCGTCGATGACGAGGAGATTCTCATGATCCCGCCGTTTGTATCAGGATCGGTTTCGGTTCTCAATACGAGGAACAAGGGTACGATCTTCCAGATGAAACTGATGACCCAACTCAACTGGAGACGGTTTATCGATGGGGAAGAATTCTCCTTCCCCCCGCCACATCAAAAGAAAAAGCGGGTGTGACCGGAAAATCGCAGGTAATTTATTCCTGACCCCAGTACTTCTCTAAATTTTCCTTTGCAAACATCAGAATTTTTTAATAGGACTTGCCGAATCGATTCCCGGTCCATTGGGGGTACCCACCTCAACCAGCCCGGGGTGGCACCCCCCGTTCCCAAAACCGGGAGGTACCCTGACCCCCGACCAATTTTTTAAAAGCACGATACCCCCACCCACCTGTCCGGGCATAAGAGGGGGCCTACCCCCCATTCCTGCATTTCCAAAACCTGTGATTCGCGTGGAGTTATCGTCTGAAGGTATATTTTGCCGGCCGATGGCTTGGGGGGGTAGGGGCCTCTTTTCTTGCAAAGGTGTACCCCCCGCTCCCAAAAATGAGAGGTACCCTGACCCCCGACCGATTTTTTAATAGCATGATACCCCCACCCCCCTCTTGTGGCCCGGGTGTGGGGGGTGTCACCTAAATGAGGGGTACCCCCTCCTGGCATAAAGGAGGGTGGCGGCTGCCAAAAAAAGGGTACTCCCGCTTCCAGATCTGGCTCATACGAATTTTCGGCGGTTGTTCTTTCAACGTAAAAATAGAGAAGTACTGGACCCGGGGAATCCGTTCCTGCAAATAAAAAATCAAAAACGGGAAAGATCACTAAAAATTATTGGGAGACCCCGAACGCGATGGTGTAGATCGCATGGTGGTTTTTGTCAAGGGAGAGGGCGTTTTCCACACTGGTCGCATTATACCCGGTCATAGGAACGCCGCCGAGATTTAGTTCGGTTGCCATTAAGAGGACATTCTGGGCTACGTGCCCTGCTTCAATGCTCGTGCTCTGGAGGGCCATGTCGTTGCCGAACTGTGCAAACGGCGTGTAATTTGCGACGATGAAGATTGTTGCCGGAGCAGTGAGTGCAGAATTCTGACCTTCTGCCTGCAAAAGTGCCGACATCCCCGCCCCATCTTCGTACATGACAAGCGAGTGGCCGGCTGGCTGGTACGCATACACACCCTGCGGAAGTCCAGTGATGTTGTGTGCTGCAAGGTACAGGGTCAGCGGATAAGTGGCCATCGCGGAGGGTGCGGTTCGCTTCCCGGTTGTTTTATTGGTTATTCCCTGCCCGGCCCAGAGTATTTTTGATACCTGTGGGAGCGTGAGTGCGGAGTTCTGGTATTGCCGGCCCGAGCGCCGGTTTAGAAGGACATCGTCCAGCGTTTTAGCGGTGCTGTGGTCCGGCTCCGGCAGGGCGATACTCTGGTTTATGGCAATGGTCGGGGTATCCTGAAGGGAAACCGCGGTCTTTTGCAGGGCTCCGGTCCCTCCCGGGGCGGGAGCAGAATAGATATTTGCGACAAGTATGAGGCCCAGCCCGGCGAGAATCACGATCGGGATGATCACGAGACGGTTATCGATCATTTCAGTTCACGGTGTAATTTCTTATCGGCATTATTTAAACCGCGTGAACCGGCCTGGTTGTAAAAAAAAGAGTGGTAAATGATCAGAGGAAATTGGTTGGCGCCGAGAGGGTCTCCGAGGTCATCACGTACGACGTCATGAAATATGCTGCGAGGAGCAGGATGACGATGAGCGGGATGATGACCGCAATGGCGACAGCAAGGATCGCTTTGCCGGTGCTCATTTCCTGAAGGTCGCGGATTCCGAGGATCCAGAGGATGAGCGACCAGATGAGAAAGATAATGCCGATGAACGGTATCCACCCAAGGAGAAGGCGCGGTGTGCTTCCGTAAATCACCGATTTGATGCTCTGCATGATTCCCTTGCGTCCGCCCAGAACATAGACCCACAGGTGGAGCCAGGCCCCAAAAACCAGCGTGATAATGATCTCTGCAACAAGCACGATGAAAAAGACAAGGATCGGAACGGCCGCCCCGCCGAGCACGTGTGCATACAGGGGCGTCATGGACGTCCAGATGGCAGCGATAATCGCAGATAGGACTGCGTTTATCACGACAAGAATGGCAAAATAGGTAAACACGTTTCCTGTCTCATCGGCTTTTGCTTTCTGGAATGCTTCACCGGGACTGAACAGGAATCCCCTGACCTTTTCAACAAGTGATTCGATCATACTTTGCTGGTATGGCATAAAATTATTTAAAATGGGACCGCGTGATGTAAAATCCGAAAACCCTCACCATCTTTCAAGGATCCGTAAACTCTCCACGGCCCCGTCGAACGATTTTACTTCGATAACTGCGGTCGCATTCTTCTGTTTCATCGCAGAAATAACCGGGCGAAAATCGATGTTCCCTTCCCCCACGGTACTGTGGGAGTCCTGTTTTCCGTTATTGTCGTGAAGGTGCAGGTGGGAAAAGGGTGTGGCAAGAAATCCCGGCAGGCACCGGTTGAGGTTCGCGTGCCCGACATCGAGCGTGAATTTTGAACCTTCAATGATCGCAAGATCGTCAGGAGTCCGCAGGTTGAAAAAATTCATGCCTCCCATGTTCTCAAACGAGAACGTGACCGAGAGATCGCGGGCGGCGGCGTTGAGTTCCCGAAGGGATTTTTTGAACTGCCGGCCGGCAAGCTCCCGTTCGTTCTCCCAGGCAAAATACCCCGGGTGGAGGACAACCGGGGCGCCAATCTCTGCGGCTACCGCAAAACAATCGGTTATCACCCCGACACTTGCCGTGCGGATCGGCTCAAAGACGCAGGCGATGTTGAGGCCGTGGAACGGGGCATGGATCGTGAAATCTGCGGAATAACTCCCGAAAAGTTCCGGGCTTGTTACAGAATGGAGGCCCTCGTCCATGACCTCGATAAGCCGGGTGTGAGCTGAGAGCCGGTCCAGCGCATCGGAGAGCGGCTCTTCAATGAGGCAGTAGGTCGAGATACCGATCATTGGTGAGCGATATCATGAGACGGGATAAATAGGTATGGATTTTTATCCGGGCCGGATCACGGCCGCCCTAATAGACCGGCAGCAGCCCGGGGTGGTTCCCGGTCAGGGACCGGCCGCCGACCGGTGTCACGGCAAACGTGTTCTCGATCCCGACAAGGCCGACATCCTTAATCCCTTTCTTTGGCTCGATGGCAAAGACCATGCCCTCTTCGAGCGGCTCGTCGAATCCTTTGGAGATGACCGGGCTTTCATCGATCTCAAGGCCGATCCCGTGCCCGAGGAACTTCACCGCGTTCTGCCCGTAGCCCATGAAGTTTTCGAGGAATTCCGGTTCGAGCCTGCCCATGACCGTTGAATAAATCTCGGTGGGGATCGCACCCGGTACAAGGAGCGAGGCGACATCGTCCTGCACCGCGACGCACCGCTCGTGGGCCCGGATCGCCACATCGGGAATCGCTTTTCCGAACATGTACGTCATGGTCTTGTCGGTCTGGTATCCCTCGACACCGCAGCCGATATCGATCACCACGAGATCGCCTTTCTTGAGTTTTCGTTCCCGGCTCCCCATGAGGGGGATCGCGGGGTGCAGGCCGGAGATCCCCCCGGGGGTGTCGACGCAGATGGGAGCGATCGAACTGGTCCCGAAATCGATCTGGCCAAGAACCATCTCGTTGAACATGCCAAACCGAATGATCCCCTGGTGACCTTCCCGTACCATGACCGAATAGAGTTCGGTGGCAAGCGCGACCTCGTCCATCCCTTCCAAGAGAAGGTCCGGCACGAGGTCTTCTAACACATGCCGGTGGATCTTTCCCGCCCGCTCCATGAGGGAAAATTCGTACGGGCTTTTTACCGACCGGACTTTCGCCACCTGTGCGTCAAGCGGCTGAACGCCGGAAAATGCAAAATGCTTGTTCATCCGGCCGTACTGGGCGAGCGTGACCGTATCGAGTTCCAGGTACACCGGTTTGTTCACTTTCCCGGTGACTGCCGCTGCGTCCCGGTAACTCGTCATCCGCCGGATATCCGGGAATTCTGATTCCGCGGTTGCACGTTCGTAGCTTCTCCGGACCCAGAAGACCGCGTCCCGGTCTCTCGGGATAGTCAGCAGTCCATCCTGGATGGTGCCGGTGAAATAATAGAGATTGATCTTCCCGGTGATCCCCGCGACCTCCCAGTCCGGGTGATCGCGGTCCATCCGGTCCCGGAACCGGGCCATTCTTCGTGTTAGTTCACTGGACGGGACTTTCATGATTCTGCCTGTAAAAATTGGCCGACTATGCTATTTATCGGTACTGAAAACCAGAACGGGAATTTTAAAATTTTGCGATAGTAACCTAAAACCGGGCTGTCGTGATCATTTTCCGGCAGCATAAATACCGGAAGACCGTACATATCCGAAAGTTGTGCCATCATGAGGGGAGTCCAACCGATTATCGCTCTTGTTATTGCCAGTTGCCTCCTCGTCTCCCTTCTGATCCTGTTAAGTTTCGGCACAGTCCCCGGGCTTTCCTCCCCAACCAGTGCTTCCCCGTCAGTCTACCTCCTGTACGCCTCGGCAGGAACAATGCCCCAGCTGCTCAACACCCACCAGATCGATGCGTTTCTCGTCTGGGAACCGGTGGTCTCCAATGCCGAGCTCTCGGGTATCGGAAAACGGGTTGCGGTCCCGTCAGATCTCCCGCCCCCGGGGAAATGGGATGCGGCCGCCATCAACGTCCTCGTCCTGCGCAACGATACTATCGAACAGTACCCGGACATCTCGGCGCTCCTCTCCGCACTGACCATGGCAGCCATTAACCGCACCAACGATGACCCGGCCCGTGCCGAGAAGATCACGGCGGCATGGGTCTTTGGGGATGAACCGATCCTGACACCCGTGGGATCGCTTGAACCGCTCGCCGTGGAACAACGCTCCTTTAACAACATGGTCTTTACTGCCACTGCAGTTCCTGCGGATTCCGGCATTGTCAAAAGTGTGGCAGCGGTAGCACCTGATGCCGACAACCCCGGGGCCGTAGTGCTCCGGGGGCTCGCGTTCTTAAATGGTTCGGCCGTCCCGCGGATTCCTGAAAATATCCCGACCCTCAACATCGGGTACATCCCTTCAAGCGATAATTACGCTCCGCTCTATGTCATGGTCAAGGACTCGCAGTATTTTTGCGACCGGTACAATTTCTGCCTCGTCCCCGATTCCCCCTCAGCCAGCCGGCCGGTCGCCTGCACGCTTCTCTATAACGGGACCCCGATGGCCCACGTCACCCTGGAACCCGGCCAGTCGGGCGGGGGGATCATGACCACGATCGGCCAGAAAGCCCTCGAAGGCGCCTACCTTGGATCCGTGCCGGCCGAACTCCAGATCGGCCTTGGCAACCCGGCGACCATTATCCAGTCGATTAACACGGGCGGCACGGGCCTCGTGGTCGCAAACACCGCTCCCTGTAACGACTGGGATGGTTTTGTCCGCTGGGCAAAAATCCGCTCTGCTGCCGGGAAACCCGTCGTGATCGCGACCGTGCAGAGCTCCATCCCTGAGGACATGGTGCGCGAGGCATGTGAATACGAAAATCTCTCGGTGAAATTTTATGGTACTGACTTTACGACAAACACTGCGTGAATACGGCAAAGGCCTTGTGGTCATCGTTCTCATCCTTGTCGCATGGCAGGGGGCGGCGATGGTCATCCAGAACAACTACATCCTCCCGGAGATTGGTGAGATCGGAGGGGTGCTCCTCTCCCCGGTTGTCCCAATCCTCGGCGGCCAGAGCCTTTTGGCAAATATGCTCGTGAGCCTCAGGGAAGTCCTGACCGGCTTTTTCTGTGCCGCGGCACTTGCCATCCCCCTTGGCCTTCTTATAGGCTGGTCGGCCGAGGTCCGGGCCTATCTCAACCCGGTCATCCAGATCCTCCGCCCGGTTCCCCCGATTGCCTGGATGCCGTTTGCCATTGCGTGGTTCGGAATCGGTTTCAAGTCAATCCTCTTTATCATTGCTTTGGGAGCGTTTTTCCCGATCCTGATAAACACGGTCGATGGCGTGGAGCGCGTCCAGAAACGGTGGATTGAGGTTGCGGAGATCTTCCATGCGACCTTTTTCGAAAAATTCAGAACGGTCGTCATCCCCGGTGCCCTCCCCACGATCTGGACCGGCCTGCGGGTCTCCTTTGGCGTGGCATGGATGTGCGTAGTTGCAGCCGAGATGCTGCCCGGGACCACCGCCGGCCTCGGGTTTTTGATCATGTACGCCTACAATCTCGGGCAGCTCCAGGTGATTGGGGCAGGCATGATCGTTATCGGGATCATCGGCATTGGTGCGGATGCCCTCTTTCGGGCAGGACAGGCACGGCTCTTTGGCTGGCAGGGGAGAGACTAAATGACGGACCCGGTTCTTTCCCTTGACGGGCTCACAAAGACGTTCTCTGAAGACGGGAAGACCTGTCCCGCCCTATGCGGCATCTCATTTGATGTCGGCGCACAGGAGATCGTCTGCATCATGGGGCCCTCCGGGTGCGGGAAGTCCACGCTGCTGCGGATCATCGGGGGTCTCGAACACGCGGATGCCGGCACAGTACAGTGGGATGCAGGAAACGAGAACGGAGGCCTGTCGGCAGCTATGGTTTTCCAGGATCATGCCCTTTTCCCGTGGCTCACGGTGGAAGAAAACCTCGTGTACGGTCTACGGCTTTCCGCCCAACGGGTGCCGGAGGATGAGATTCGCCGGCGGGCAGACACGCTCCTGTCGCTCACCCATCTCGGTGCGTTTGCGCAAGTTTTCCCTCACCAGCTCTCGGGCGGGATGAAACAGCGGGTCTCGGTAGCCCGGGCGCTCGCGGTAAAACCCGACGTCATCTTAATGGACGAACCGTTCTCTGCACTCGACCCGTTTACGCGAAGGGAACTGGAAGATGCGATCCTAGAGATCCGAAGGGACATGAAGACGACGATCCTGATTGTTTCGCACGATCCTGAAGGAGCCGTGTACATTGCAGACCGGATCGTGATTCTATCAGAACGCCCGGCTACGGTCGCGGAGATCCACTCAATCGATCTTCCTTACCCGCGGGACCCGGCGGATCCTGCGTTCATCAGGCTCCGCGAGCAGGTGACACAAAAAGTGCTCGGGAAACAGGGTGCGACCCGGCAGTAACAGCCAGCGTTACGGCCCGGGTCAAAAAATTCCACTCCGGGTCTGCTAGAAAATTTTTTTAAAGACGTCAGGTTGATCGCCCCGCTCATCTAGCATCTCATAAAACCCACCGGACAAACGCATTTTTTTATAACGACATATCCCGGTATTTTTTCAGGTACTGCGTTCAATAATAAAAGATACCCCATGAATACGACCCGGACACCATTGCAGGGCGGGAAAGGTTCCCCCCATGCAGCAGAAAAAGAACGGGAATCAGCCCTGTTCCTGAGTCTTCTTGCAGCGGCGGCTCCCGCCATCCCCAAGCTTGCCGCAGCAGTCCTCTCGGGATCAGTTACCCTCTATACCTCCGCCATGAAGACGGTCAACGAGGCCGTCGGTGTCCTGATCTCATGGATGATCGCCCGCAAGATTGCACGAGGCGATCCCGGCGTCTACGATTACGGCATGGGAAAATGGGAAAATATTGCGCGGATCATCACCGGCAGCGTGATGATCATCTCCTTTGTCATTCTCATCTTTGCCGCATCCTACCGGCTCTTCTTTCCGACATCTCTCGGGACGAGCGGGGTCCAGGCCGGCATTGTCATCGTCATCGTGATGGTCGTCGTTGACGGTTATTTCTCGATCCGTAATTACCGGATCGCGGTACGGGAACCCTCGCCCCTCATGGATTCCCAGTGGCGCCTTTTCAGGCTCAAAGCCTTTGCAAATCTCGTGGTTCTCTTCACCCTGGCCCTCGCGATTCTCTGCGCAGGTTTTCCGTGGGCCGTGTATATCGATCCGGTTGCCTCGTTTATCATCATGGGAATTCTCCTCTATTCCGGGCTCGGGATGATCCGCTCGTCACTCCCGGATCTTCTTGACCAGACCCTTGAAGAGGAACTCCAGCTCGTGGTGGTAAAAGCACTGGCAGACCATTTCGACCACTACGAACAGCTCCACGGGGTCAAGTCGCGGCGGAGCGGGGGCTGCGTATATGTCGACATCTACCTGGAATTCCGGGGAGACCTGCCGATGTGCGAGGTGCAGGATACGATCGACCGGATGAAAATATCCCTGGAGTCCAAAATACCAAAAAGTACGGTAAATATTATTCCTTCGAGTGGCAGGTGCGGACGGGGCAGGCTCTGATTATCCGGATTATTTGTTTTTTACCACAAGAACCATGCAATCTGCCATTTGCAGGATACTCTCAGCAACACTCCCCAGAATCAGCCTTGTGAGACCGGTCTTACCCAGGGAGCCGACAACGATCAGATCAACGTTGTTTTTTACTGCAAACTCAGTGATTACCTTTGCAGGTCTTCCAGACAGAATGGAGGTCTCTACTTTTTGCCCGTCTGCGATCATTTTTGCATTTTCAAGGGCTTTTTCTCCCTCTTTATTTAACGTCATATAAAGATCGCCTATTAATACTCCTGCCTCCGCCGATGTAATCGTAACATCGTCAACCACATATACGACATAGACCGTTGATCCAAATTCACGGGCCAGCGCAAGACCTTTCTTCACGGCAGGTTGATTTTTCTCTGATCCGTCCGTTGCTATCAGAATCTTTTCAAATACCTTTGTCATCCTTTCTCTCTTCACAAATCGTGAGTATAAGCCTTTTCTTTCGGGCTTATCATCAATCAGGTTCATTTTCCCGCCCGGGTATTTACGTCTGTTTTTAGTTCTGTCCCTAGATCTCGTATTTACAAACATTCGGACCACGTTACGCTGGATAATACTGCAGTACTTAAGGTAACGTTTTTTGCTCCCGTAGAAATCGACATAATCCGCATGGTTCACTCAGAAATTATGAAAATGGGATAACAGGAAATTTTGGGATGGCTTCCTGCCCTGAGCGGTGGCACTCATCATTACCTTTTAAAAAGTTTGGCGGGATCAAAAGAGGGAAGGCTTGAGTAAAAATTAAAAAAAAACACGTCACGGAAAAATTATTTTTGGTTCTTATCCGCTTCCCAACGGTCCATCACGTCTTTGCCTTCGACAAAGACAAGCCCGTGCTTTTTCGCGTAGGCCTTCGCGCCGGCTTTCGGGAGGGCATAACCGGACTCCTCGTCCAGCATCTCGCAGATCGTAATAGAGGGGGTAATCCCGGCCATCCGGGCCATTGCTACCGAGAGTTCGGTCTGACCACGGCGCTGATCGAGAAGACCGTCTGCCGCCCGGAGGATCGCACAGTGGCCCGGGGTCCGGAAAAATTCGGAGAAGTGCGCCCCACCGCCGTTTAAGGACTCTATGACCTGTTCGGCAATCGCCGTTACCGTGAGCGCCCGGTCATTGTCGGTGATACCGGTGAACGTCTTCTTGTGGTTGACCCAGAGCGAGAACGAGGAGTGGTTCTTCCGGTCGTACGGGATGTCGCCTTTCTGCTCGGCAAAATGCGTGGCTTCGAGCACGTCGCTTGCAAACGGGAGGCCGAGGTTCTCTGCTGCGACCGGGTCGATCGCGGTGCAGATCAGGCCGCCGCCGTCCTTTCGCATCCGGAGAATATCCTGCGGCTTTACCGCGTCGGACCGGATCGCAAAGTCAGTCTCGCCCTCGCGGTCGTCAAAATCGTAGAGCAGAATAAATTTCCCGTCGCCGAGTGCCGTTAACGCCGCGTCAATCATGCGGGCCCTCCGCGTGGACGGCTGCATGGACGAGAGGGGCGACCTGCGTGTGGGGGGATGGGTTTGCCTCTGCGAGAGTTCCGGCCCGGCCGTCCCAGGCTTCGAGCACATCGTTCCCGCCGATAAAGGCAAAACCGTGTTTCTTTGCGTAACGCTTCGCGTCCTCGTGGGTCATCGCCTTTCCCGTCGCATCGTCCAGGAGTTCACAGATCGTGACGGCCGGCGTCACACCCGCCATTGCGGCAAGAGCTATCGAGAGCTCGGTCTGGCCACGGCGCTGGTGGAGGAGGTCGTCATCCGCACGCAGGAGCGGGCAGTGGCCCGGGGTCCGGAACTGTGCGGCAAAATCCACGTGTCGGCCGGCCATCACGTCACTGACCGCCCGGCCGATCTCCGTTATCGTGAGCGTCCGGTCCCGGTCGGTGATGCCGGTGAACGTGTTCTTGTGGTTGACCCAGAGCGAGAATGACGAATGGTTTTTCCGGTCGTACGGGATGTCGCCAATCGTTTCACTGAGGCTGGTCTTTGCAAATACATCGCTTGCAAAGGGCAGGCCGAGCCGGTGGGCGGCTGCCGGGTGGACTGCGGTGCAGATCAGGCCGCCGCCGTCTTTTCGCATCCGGAGAATGTCCCGGGGCGCAACAGCATCGGCCCGGATCGCAAGATCCGTCTCGCCTTCCCGGTCGTCGAAATCATAGATCAGAAAAAACTTACCAGTTCGCAGTGCCGTTAATGCCTCGTCAATCATATGCCACCTCAATTACTACACGATCATTCTCTTTTACGCCCAGTGCATCGCGGAGACCGGTTGCCGCGATGACCTCCACGATATCCTCGGGATAATGGCTCCGACCAGGGACAACGATCCCGCAGGGGATATCGTTGATCCGGCAGGGCAGGCACCGGACTTCCCCGAACGTCCGGCCATCCGCGGAGAAACCGTGGATCGGGACCCAGGTCAGTGCCTCCATCTTCTTTCGTGTCGGGATGTCGGCCCCGGCAAGTCTCAGGTTAAGGGTGCCCGGGAACGGCTCAAAGCCGAGGTGCCGGAGGAACTGTTTCTTGTACGGCTCGAGGCTCATGTAGTACCGGCCCTCGCCAAGACCGTTGATCACGACACCGGGAAGCGTGTAGTGCCCTCCTTCGTGGGCAAAGAGCCGGCAGTATTCCGCGTACTCGCGCCGGAGTTCGCCTTCCCCGTCTTTAGTTACCGTGATGTGCTGGCCGTCCGGGTTTAAGGTCCGGCTGATCAGCCGCTGGCCTTCGAGCGCCTTTAAGCGCCGGGACGCGGTCTGGGGACTCGTCTCCAGCACCTCTGCAAGTGTCTGTGACGAGATAAAGACCGGCTCCCGGCACCCGCCCATGAGGGCGATCGCTTTGAGACATTCGAGTTCTTCGGCCAGCGTCATGCCTATCAAAATTGAGATGCTTACTATTTATGGATTCCTTTCCTGCCTATCCACTCATTTTCTCCGTCGTGGTTCGCTTTTTGTCGAACCTGTATTCGTTAGGTATTTAACAGGCAGGGTCGATCTAACTGAGCATGAAATCCGGATTGCGCAACCAGCTCGCCGAGAAGATGGCGGGTGAGATTACGCTGTCGGACTCACCGGGGCTTGCGCTCAAAAAGTGGCGCCAGAACTTCGAGATACCGCCGGGCATCCTTTCGGATCGCCTGGGGGTATCGCCCTCCGTGATCAGCGATTACGAGAGCGGCAGGAGAAAGAGCCCCGGAACCGCCGTGGTCGGCAAGATTGTCGACGCCATCCTCAACATCGATGAGGAGACCGACGGTAAACACATTCACAAATTTTCCTCCATGCTCTTTAGTGGCGTCGCCGATGACGTGATCCTCGACATCCACGAGTACACGAACCCGATAGCATTACAGGAACTGACCGATGCGATCGGCTGCACCCTGCTCTGCGGGCCCATGGAACAGACCATTTTTGGTTACACGGTGGTCAACAGCCTCAATGCGATCCTCCAGCTTTCAAGCGAGGAGTTCAACCGCATCTACGGCTGGAGCACGGAACGGGCGCTCATCTTCACGAACGTCTCGACCGGCAAATCACCGATGGTCGCGATCCGGGTCACGGCATTCAAGCCGAGATCCGTGATCCTCCAGGGGATTAACGCGGAGAACGTCCACCCGTTTGTTGCAAAACTGGCGGACCGGGATCACATCACGGTACTCTGCACGGAGATGGAGATTGAAAAACTCGTGAGTACACTGAGGGAGAAAGAATGGTAGGCATCATTACTTACGGTGCATATATCCCGAGATACCGGATCAAGGTTGAGGAGATCACGAAAGTCTGGGGCGCAAACGCCTCGGATATTACCGGGGGACTGGGCGTATTTGAGAAGTCCGTCCCCGATCTCGATGAGGATGCCGCAACGATTGCGGTCGAAGCGGCACGAAACGCCCTGAAGCGGCGGACGGTCGACCCCGAGAAGATCGGGGCCGTGTACGTGGGCAGCGAATCGCACCCGTACGCGGTCAAGCCGACGGCCTGCACGGTCGGGGAAGCGATCGGCGCAACCCCCCACATGACGGCAGCCGACTACGAGTTTGCCTGCAAGGCGGGAACCGCTGCGATCCAGACCTGCATGGGCCTGGTGAAAAGTGGCATGATCCCGTACGGGCTTGCGATCGGTTCCGATGTCTCGCAGGGTGCGCCAAGCGACGCCCTCGAATACACGGCAGCGGCCGGCGGGGCGGCGTATATTATCGGGAACGACAACCCGATTGCGACGCTCAACCACACCTGCTCGTTTACCACGGATACGCCGGACTTCTGGCGCCGGGAGGGACAGGCGTACCCCCGGCACGGCGGCCGGTTCACAGGAGACCCGGGCTACTTCAAGCACGTGAAGGGTGCAAGCAACCTGCTCTTTAAGGAGATCGGAACCTCGCCCAAGGACTACACCTACGCGATCTTCCACCAGCCCAACGCAAAATTCCCGCAGAAGGTCGCAAAGGATCTCGGCTTCAAGCCCGAACAGATCAAGCCCGGCCTTGTCGTTCCCTGGCTCGGGAACACCTACTCGGGCGCCTCGCCCATCGGCCTTGCGGCGACGCTCGATATCGCAAAACCCGGCGACCGGATCTTTGTCTGCTCGTTTGGGTCCGGTGCCGGAAGCGACGCGTTCGACATCACGGTGACCGACGCGATCACGTCCGATGCGTTCCACCGCGATGCAGCGCCATCGGTGATGCAGCTCTTAAAAGACCCCATCTACCTGGACTATGCACGGTATGCAAAACACAAGGGAAAGATCGTGATGCAATCATGAGAGACGTAGCAGTTATCGGGATCGGGTGCACGAAGTTCGGCGAGAAGTGGGAGAGTTCCTTCCGTGATATCTTTGTCGAGGCAGGGACGCTCGCCCTTGAAGATGCCCAGCTCTCGGGCGAGAAGATCGACGCGATGTACGTCGGGAACATGAGTGCGGGCCGGTTCATCGGGCAGGAGCACATCGGGGCTTTGATCGCCGACTACGCCGGCCTCGCAACCCGGCACATCCCCTCGACCCGTGTCGAGGCGGCGTGCGCATCGGGAGGCCTTGCCTTCCGCCAGGCTGTTATCGCGGTCGCGAGCGGGATGGAAGACATCGTGATCGCCGCCGGCGTCGAGAAGATGACCGATGTCGGCTCTGACGAGAGCACCGATACGCTGACCGGGGCTGCCGACCGTGAGTGGGAAGGCTTCATGGGCGCAACGTTCCCGGGCCTGTATGCGATGATCGCACAGGACTACATGCACAAGTACCACATGACCCGCGAGCAGCTGGCGCAGGTCGCGGTAAAGAACCATTTCAACGGCGCGAGAAACCCGATCGCACAGTTCCAGAGCGAGATCACGCTCGACACCGTGCTGAAATCTACGATGGTCGCAGAGCCCCTCCGGCTCTTTGACTGCTCGCCGGTGACGGACGGGGCGGCAGCAGTGATTGTCGCACCGCTCGACCGGGCCCGCGAGTTCACGGACACGCCGATTAAAGTGCTCGCGACTGCGCAGGCCAGCGACTCGATCGCGCTGCACGACCGGCGTGACATCTCGACGATGGACGCAACGGTTGCGGCGGGCAAGCGTGCGTTTGCGATGGCGCACCTGACCCACAAGGACATCGACATGGTCGAAGTGCACGACTGTTTCTCGATCGCGGAGATCTGCGCCATCGAGGACCTTGGTTTCTGCAAGAAAGGCACGGCCGGCAAGTTTACTGCCGATGGCGAAACCGCTCTTGGCGGGAAGATCCCGGTGAACACGAGCGGCGGCCTCAAGGCCTGCGGTCACCCGGTCGGTGCGACCGGCATCAAGCAGGTCTGCGAGATCGTCCAGCAGCTCCGGGGCACGGCCGGCAAACGCCAGGTCGACGGCGCGAAGATCGGTATGACGCAGAACGTGGGCGGGACGGGCGCAACGGTTGCGGTCCACATTCTCGGGAGGGTATAATCATGACAGTTGCACGGTTCTGGAGACACCTGCCCCAGCGGTACAACATGGTGGGAACGAAATGCGAGAAGTGCGGCAGGCACTTTTTCCCGCCCCGGACCTTCTGCCCGGACTGCCGCCGGGCCGGGAAAATTGTCGAGCACAAATTCAGGGGCGAGGGCACGGTTGTCACGTTCACCGTGATCCACACGGCGGCCGAGCAGTATTCGATGCTCACCCCCTACGTGCTCGCGATCGTGAAACTCGACGAAGGCCCGCAGATCACGACGCAGATCGTGATGGACCCGGCCAAGGCAAAGATCGGGATGAAGGTCAAGAGCGTGTTCCGCAAGATCGCCACCGATGGCGAGAGCGGGATCATCCACTATGGTACGAAGTTTGTGCCGGTGGAATAGATCTTTTTCTTTTTTAGGTGGAAACAGATTTTTCTACAGATTGGTTCGCTACCGCTATTGTAAACGGACTACAATATATCCAAACTCATTCGAGTGACGAAGTGGAACGGGGAGTGGTATTGTTGCGGCATTAAATTTTTTCCCAATAAAAGTATTAAGTTAGTTTTTCTTGAATTGTTTTTATTTTCTTTTCTTTTATTGTGAAATATAACCTATAATAATAATTTACTTTTGGGGTGGGGATATCCCAAATAATTATGTTTTCTTTCCATGAAGGAATGGATTTTTTCTTTCGTAACTCTATTTCTGCATTGGTCATTCTTTGGTTTGATCCATCTTCTATAACAAATTCTAAAGGACCTCCTCTTCTAGGATCTTTTTCGTCACATTTTGAAAGACAATGTGTTTTTTGAATATCTCCCGATAACCGAATTTCAAAAATAATTTTTTCAGTAATCCTAGCACAATTAAGAGTCAGAGAATCCTTATTACCAGATAATGCCTTTTTAAACGCATCAGATGCAAAAACAACCCTTATTGATTTTTCTTGACCCGCCTCTATACCCACAGGGACATCAAAAGAGATCTGAGTATATTTTGTAGAAGTTGTTTTTGTGAAATGTCCATCTGTTTCGCAAAGCATGCATGTTTGTGGACTAATTTTTTTCAAATCCACTTCTTCCTTCTGAACAAATGCCCTAATGATATCTAATGTTGGGACCCGATCCTCTGAAGAATAGTCTACTTTAAAATCGTTATATACGGAATCCTCTTCCATATTATTTTTTAATATTCTGAAGGTTTCAGACTGACATTGTCCTGTAGTTAATGAGGATTCATCAAAAACTAATTTTTTTTGTAATATGGGTTGTATTACATCGTATGGAATTCTATCAAGACTATTAATAAGTTTAAGATCTTGTGTGGTTTTTATCGATTGCATAATCAAATAACATATAAAAAATATAATTAGCATTAACAGCAAAATTTCTGAAATAATAATTTCATTGGGAAGTCTGATTAAAAGCTGGGATACAGTTACAGATACTATAATTGTAATTATCCAGCCAACAGTTTTCCAATTCTTAAAAAAAATTCCTTGACTGTTCCACATATACTTAAATTAATAAAATAGGACATTAATTTTTCTCTGTCTCTTCCATCACTTTTGTCAGGGCCATGTCTGTCACCAATTCTATGGAATTTTGTATATCCTTCATTCTATTAAAACCCCCCCTAGAGGATGTCACCATTATACTACGTATAATGGTGACATAGACTTGCTTATCAACTTGCTTGTTTATGTAACGTAACACAGTGTCTGGTTATTCATTTCCATCCTCTTGCTTACCCCAAAACCCATCCATCCCCCTGCCGCCAATCTCCCCAACGCTCTGCCCGACGGGTTGATACCGGGCAGCCCCGGGGCCAGAGTCCGGCACCCCCTATCCGGGCCCATATCGGCCCCGGATTGCCCCCCGGCTCGGTGCCTAAGGGCGGGTTTCGCAAAAATGCGGCCATAATTCGGGTGCCCGGGGGCGTTTTTACGTCGGAGTGGGTGAGGCCATATTTAGCCGCATTTGGACGGCCGATCTCCTTCTCATAGGGCCTCTGGCACGTGGAGAACGAAAGACGGCTGTTTTTTTGGGGGGCAGATCCGGGCATCGGGACACACGGTCCGGCATACCCGGTTCCCCGACGGAGACCCCTTTCCTGGAGGCTGCATTTTCCCTCAAATGAGGCACTGATCCCCCCAAAACCGGCACTAATTCAGGATCCGGAAGGCATTTTCACATCGGAGAGACGAGGCCGCTAATAGCAGCGTTCCCACGGTCGATCTTTTCTCAGATAGGCTCTGGCACGTGGGAATGAAAAGAAGGGCGGTTTTGGGGGTCGGGATAGTTGCGACACTGTCGCAACAATTGAACCGGTTGTCAGATTCTCTCTTAACGATGCTTCTTTTGTTCCAGCAGGGCCAGACCTCGTGACGGCCTGATGAGCTCCATCTGGTAACTGTCGAGAAGTTTTTTCTTTGCGGCTTTCATCAGCGGCTCATCCTTTGTCACAAAATAATCCGCACGGTTGATGATGGCCGTTGTAAGAAGCGTCGCATCCTGCGTCTTTGCATCCTTGGTGAGGAAAAGGAGCGGGGCGTAGATCGACCAGTACTCCGGATCGCTCTCCGCTGATCCTTCGGTGATGTAATGGATACGCCCCTCCTCAAAGAGCGTATCGAACGACTGGAACGTTTTGTTATAGACCGCCCGGAAACATTTCTCCGGGATCTCCGGATTTGCCCGTGCATCCCGCCATCGCGAGATCGGCATTCCCTTGTTGAACAGGATGATGCTCCGCAGTTCGTCTTTCATCGCGTAAAAAAGTTCGTTGAGGGCAAGCGATGAAACGTAAAACTCGTGCGCTGAATCCGAAATTTCATCGTTTACGATTGTATCGATAAACGATATGGACTCCGCATAGTGGCTCGCATAAACATCGCGGAATTCCGGTGAAAGATGATAACCGGCGCACAGGACATCGAGAACCCCACCTGAGCCGAGCACCCAGTGTGTCAGGACATTAGCGTCAATAAACCAGACTTTCCCAGGGATTGTATCACCTATAAAAAAATCATTTGCTTTTCTTTTTGGAACTCCACAACCCTTTGATTTGGCCGGCCTCCCCGTACTTGCTGGAGTGCTGGCGGATCTCGTAGTACTTCTGGGTTACCGGGTTGTAGATCCTCTTTTTTGCAGTTGCGGGTGACATGATGTCATGCTCCAGTTATCCTTTAATTATCTGTGCTCTGACATATACCTGTTTATCGAATCACGGGTCAGATCCAGACCTGTGAAGAGTATGAGTCTCCCGGTCCCTCCTGCAATCCATTCTCCGACGGAGACACTTGTTCCCAGGGGTACAGTTTGCACCAAACGGGGGCCGAAATCGCGAAAAATGGGGTCCAATTCGGGTCCCCGGGGGCGTTTTCACGTCGTAGAAAAAAGGGCCTAAACAGGCCCATTTGGACGGCCGATCTCCTCCTCATATGGCATCTGGCACGTGGATGTCATAAGAAGGCGGTTTTTTTGGGGGTGAAATCCGGGCATCGGGACACACGGTCCGGCATACTCCATTCTCCGACGGAGGACTTTCCGGAAGGGGGAGTCTGGTGAGCGAAAATGTGCAAAAAATGCTGCACTTTTACACAGTATTTTGAGATGTGCCCCATACGCAGCCTGATTGCCAAAATACTCCAGAATTGTGGCGCTGTAAAACGCTAATGTACGCTTTTGGGAGGCAGATCTCCGCTCATATGGGCTCTGGTATGTGGGAAATGAAATGAAGGCCTGTTTTGGGGGGTCGGGTCAGCTTCGGTCTTCTTCGTCCCTGAGAATACGACGGATCTCTTTTTTCAACGCAGGCAGCCGGTTTACCGCATTGTCCCAGAGAATCGTCGTCTTGATCCCGAAATATACGTGCGTGAGGACATCGCGGAACCCGGCGATCTTTTTCCAGTCCGTCTCCGTGTACCGGTTCCGTAGTCCGTTCTCGCCCGATGAGGCAGAATGTCCCACGCCCGGTAAAAAAGCGGCGCTTAACCGTTTTTCAGAGCAACAATATCCTTTACACCGACCAGTTTCCAGACGGCTGAACGCTCTTCGCTGACAATCATGTCCACAGGATCATCCAGGCTGTGACCAAGAGCCGTGAGTACCCGGGGCGAAAGTCTTTTTTTCAGGATCATATCGACGAACTGCTGTCGAACCTTCTTTTTCTTATCCGGATCCTGCACCTCTTCGATGATCCCCTGCAGGCTGACAAAGGTAAACGCGGAGAGATCAGGGGCATACTCTTCAATCTCGACTGAGACCTTCGGACTTTGGGCAAAATATTCCATTTTACGACCGTACTTCGTGGAGAGGAAATAGAGAAACTTTCCATCGAACACGTACATAAACGGGGCGACGTAGGGGTGATCGCATGCCCCGAACGCAATCCGTGATATGTACTGGCGTTTGATCAGAGTGTCGTACTCCACTTTGGGCATTCTGGGGATCTTCACCGGCTCGGTCATACCATTATTCCTCAGGTAAGGTATTTTCTCATTTGAGACTGATAAGAATGATTGCTCAAGCCGGGAGTTCATACCATCACTCCGCAAAATTCCGGGGAACAGGACGCGAGGCACGACATTTTCTCCGCACCCGCGGGGGGCCGGCCGGATCCTAGACCGGCACAAATCACACCTCCCGGGAAACGGAGATCCTGTATGCGAATCGGCTATCCCTGCATAAACCGCTCAATCGGGTGCACCCCGTCACGGACATTCCGGCTCAATTCCTATTCCGATGACCGACTCCGGGATACGATCCGGGCCAACCTTTCCTGTCTCGAAAAAATTCTCAGGTATAACGCGCAAAAAGGCCTCCTCTTTTTTCGGATTACCTCAGACCTCGTCCCCTTTGCATCGCACCCGGTCTGTCGGTTTCCCTGGCAGGAACATTTTCTTCCGGTCTTTGAATCGCTTGGCCTGTATATCCGGAACCACCGGTTCCGGATCTCCTTACATCCGGATCAGTTTGTGCTCATCAACACACCAGACACGGATGTACTTCGCCGCAGTATCGATGAACTGGCCTATCATGCACAACTCCTTGAACTGATGGGGCTTGATCGGACTGCCAGGATCCAGATCCATGTCGGGGGCATGTACGGCGATAAACCGGCCAGTATTGAACGCTTTATCCGGGCGTATGCGGGTCTTGATGAAAGGATCCGGCGTCACCTTGTCATTGAAAATGACGACCGTCTCTATTCAGCCGCGGACTGCCTTGCCATCAGCGAACGTACCGGGATCCCGGTGCTGTTTGACGTTTTTCATCACGCAATCCATAATAACGGCGAGCCGGTAAGGGAGATCCTGAACACGGTAGCAAAAACCTGGAGCGGAAATGACGGGCTCCCGATGGTGGATTACAGTTCGCAGCAGGAGGGGAAGCGGCCGGGTGCCCATGCGGAGCACATAGAGATTAAAGATTTCAAACGTTTCCTGAAAGAATCGCATCCCCTGGACCTGGACATCATGCTCGAGATCAAGGATAAGGAGACGAGTGCGCTTGCTGCCCTTTCTGCTGCACGAAACGATCCCCGTCTCATTACCTGAGTGCCGCAAAAAGCGGCACCGGTAACCGTGCCTGAGGATGTTACGGCAACCGTCTGACCCCCGGTGCTGCCATGTCCGCATGCGAGCCGACACACCGGGAGCAGAGCAGGACGACGGCGATGAGGAGAAGAAGACCCGGGATTTTTTACAGAGCGGACCATAGCAACTCTATATATTTTGCTCCAAATTCTATAAAAAATAGAAAAATCTATATTATCCGGGATCCATAATCGTCAGTGGGCACACTGGTGATGATACTCGGACTGACGGGAAGTCTGAATTCGGCATCAACTCATACTTATGACAGAAGTCATTTCTCCCGGCTCCAAAGGGTCGGGTATGCACAACGGACCGGACGCATGGCGGTGGACAGTGGGGGTTTCGAATACGAGATTCTGGATATTTACATTCTGGGCACCGGTTACGCGATACGGCTGGAAGACCTGGTCAGGGCAATCGCAGAGCGAGGGGCTGTCCGGATAGAAGATCTTTCCCGGGAATGGAAATATTATCTCGGCGCCAACTGCGGTCTTGCGCAGGTATCGGCCTCAGGAAAAGGTCTCAACATCGAGCTCTTCACGGGCGGGCTGTACACAACCTCGCTTGTCGCACTCCGCCGGGTAATCGAAAGCAGGGAACGCTACGCTGCAATTGCAAAAATCCCGGAACCGCCGGTGATGCCGGCAGGGAAAGATCGGAGGATCTCCCCCGGGCAGCAGAGGATCAGCGCCTTTGCCTGAAATTATGGCGGATCAAATCTCTTGTGGACCTTTGACCGTTTGCAGGCCGGGCCCCGGTACGCCGGGCCGTCGGGGGGCAGGTTCTCCCGCCCGGGAACCTTCACCCCCCACGCTAACATTTTATAACCACAAAAAATCCTTTTTTCTACCATGTACACCCGGGAAGCATCGGCCCTTGATCTTTTTACGGATTCGATCAGGATCATGGGCGATGCCACCCTGTGCGGCGTCATGGAATTTGACCGGAGGCTCGACCCCGCAACGCTCGGGAAGGCGGCACATGCCTGCCTCCTTGCCCATCCGATCCTCCACAGCCGGCTTGTCCGGGGGTGTGGCCCGGCATTCTGGGAGATGGCTGATCCCGGGACGGCAGCCCCGGTGCCGGTTGAGGAATGCGGCGGGGACTATTACGCCCGGGTCATCGGGCCGGTCGACCCGTACGGGACCCGGCAGTTCCGGGTTCGCCTGCTGCGGAGACCGTCGGGCGATGTTGTTGTCACGAATCTCGCCCACGCGGCGGCCGATGCGACCGGTCTCCATGCACTCATGGCACAGCTGCTCCAGGAATACGAACAACCCGGCAGCATCCGGCCGGCAGAAGGCGGGATCCCGGCACGCGACACGCTCTGGACCCGGGACCTGCTCAAGGACACCACGCCGGCATCTCCGGAAATGCAGGTGATCGATCCCATGTGGCCCGATCCATTCGGCACATCAGAAGGGGCCATGTCGTTTCACCGGGAGTGCATCAGTCCCCCGGTGCTCGCGGCAATCCATGCGCACGCAAAAAAACTCGGCGGGGGCGTCAACGACGCGATCCTCGCGGCCTACTTCCTTGCCATCAGCGACATCACCGGCCATAGGGGCCCGGTACCGCTCTTCTTCCCGGTCAACCTCAGGCAGCACCTGACAGACGGGTCCCGGGTGATGAGCAACCAGGCGACAAATGCAAGTTTTCCCCTGGAACGAAAACCGGGGGAAGGCATGGATGCAATTTTGCCCCGGGTCATCCACGAGACCCGGCTCCTCAAGGCCGGGTGCATCGGCGTTCCCGAGCAGGTCCGGATGGACGCAGCAAGCGACCCGGAGGGCAACACGGTCCGGCAGATGGCAGAGCAGATGGCCACCCTGCAGGACGCCGGCCTTGCCGATATTTTCATCTCGAACCCCGGGACGCTCACCCTCCCGGACACGAAAGGCCTTACCGATGCCTATGTCTGCTACCCGGGCGGTTACATGCCCACGATCTGTTTTATCACGAGCACGTTTCGGGGGCACATGACGGTAACGATGGGATACCAGGACAGCGAACGGGCCAGGGAGGGAACAAAAAAAGCGATGGGGTTGTTCCGGGATTATCTCCGGTCACTCGGGGAGGAGGATGAGGGATGAGGGTCAAACACGTTCCCCGATCTTTTCAGATCATATCTTCGGGAGCATTGTCTCGGGTGCCCGTACCACGAGCACCGGGCACCGGGCATGACGGACCGTCTTCTCGGCTACGCTCCCGAGGCGCAGGTACTCAAAGCCGGTGCGGCCGTTCGTACCCATGACAAGCAGGTCCTCGCCGGCTGAAGCCCGGATGATCTCGTTTGCGACAGCGCCCGTGACGACCACGGGTTTTACCACAATACCGAGCCTCCGGCCCTGATCTGCCACAGAACCCACGGCCATCTGGCAGTACTCCGGGGTAAATTGTTCGTCGTTTCCTCCAAGGGAGATTGGTATACTCCGTACGGTAGCGACAGAGAGCACGGTCACTTCAGCGTTGAAGGCCCGGGCCATCTCAAGCCCGTGCGTGATGGCGGCCCGGGTGATGTATGTGCCGTCCGTGGGGATCAGGATCCGGTGACACGCGAGGCCGCCCGGTTGATCGCCGCGGATGACGAGCACCGGGCAGGACGCAAACCGGACGACTTTCTGTGCCACGCTCCCGAGGAGCATAAGGGAGACCCCGGCACGGCCGGCGGTGCCCATAACGATAAGATCGTAATTTTTCGAGGCATCGATAATTTCCCGGAGGGGGATGCCGGTGACTACCAGGGGTGTGACCTCAACGCCCATCTGCGCCCCCAGGTCCACCACCGTTTGTGTTGCTTTCTCGCAGGACTTGAAGTGAGGCGAATCGGTTTCCGGGGCGGTTGCATCCCAGGGGATTGCATAGTTGCTGACGTCATTAACGCACATCGCGGTGACTTCGGCGCCGGTAATCTTTCCCATGCCAAGGGCAAACGTGATGGCAGCCCGGGTATCGTTGCTCCCGTCAGTGGGGATCAATATTTTTTTGTACGGTATCATGGTTCACCCCCCTCTTGACCTCACCCCGGGAAGGTGCCGTGTGAGAACGGTCCCCGCCTTTCCGCGTGATATATGCTGTTTTATCCTTTTTTTCATCCATAAGTCCTCCGATCGGATTGAACCTGCGGCCATGCCGGAGGGCCTCGTGATTTACGGTCGGATGACCCCTTGGTTGCCCCCGTTACCCTTAATGTATGGCAAATCCTTGGGTACTCGGGAGATCACCTGTAATGCCCGGCGCCGGACTCGTCAAACGATATTCTCTCCTTCTTATCGGCCTGTTCTTCATGGGCCTCGGGATCAGCCTTGTGACCCGGTCGGCTCTCGGGACGTCCCCGATATCGAGCGTGCCCTGGGTGCTCTGCCTCGCTCTTCCCATAACCTTTGGCGAATTCACGATGGCATTCAACATGCTGTTTTTTGCCGCCGAGGTCCTGATCATCGGAAAAGCATTCCCGAAGCACCAGTATCTCCAGATCGTTGTCGGCCTGTCCCTGGGCGTCTTTGTCGACCTGGGCATGATGCTCTCGGCCGGTGTCCACCCGGACTTTTACGCAGAAGAGATCGCCGTGCTGATTTTTGGCTGCGTCGTGCTCGCGCTTGGCATCTTTTTGCAGGTGGCAGCGAACGTCATCATGAATCCCGGTGAAGGACTCGTTAAAGCCATCGCCATAAAGACCGGGAAGCGGTTTGGGATCGTGAAAGTCTGTTTCGATTCCACGCTCGTTTTAAGTGCCGTGTGCATCTCGCTTGTCGCGTTCGGGAGCATCCGGGGCCTGCGGGAGGGGACTGTCATCTCCGCAATCCTTGTCGGCTACATCATCCTCGGCTTTGGCATCATTTTTACCCGGTTCGATCTCGGGAAATGGCTGGAAAACTAAAGATAACTGTCCCCGGGTCGGGTGCGAAAAAAGAGAGAGTGCCTGCCGGCGTTTCAGGATTTGGCTTTCGCGGCCTGCTGCAATGCCGGGGCAAGTTGTGCGAAGATCGGGCTGTTTGACGGGGTCGCGTAGACGATGTACTGGCCGACCACGATCATGCTGCCCACCGGTTTTCCCTTGCCGAGGGGATGGGAGTTGTAGAGCCGGATCGCCGCATCGCGCGACTCGGCACTGTCAAAGGCCTGCGTCGCTATGATCGCCGTGTCGCCCGCCGGGTCGGTGAGCGTGTAGGTCTTGCCACCGACAGCCCCGGTCTGGTTCCAGAGCGTGCCTTTCACGCTCACGACCGAGATACCTGCGGCATCTGCCGCTTCTTTTACCGGTTCACCGGCTACCGTGTGGTAGGGGGCTTCTTCGAAGATCAGGCCGAGCATCAGGCAGGGCAGCAGGAACATCACGACAAGGAAGATCGCAAGGCCGATCTCGCCGTTCTTACTTAATGTCATGGCTTTTCACCTCCCGGGGAGGTCTTAAGCCAGCCCGGGTGTTTGAATTTCATGAATACGAGCGGAGGCACGGCAAGGAGGAACGTGCCCAGCAGGACGGACAGGACATAGGTAATACCGCTTGAGAAATATGATGGCGGCATGAGCCCGACAACAAAGGCAAGGGCCGTACCAAACAGACCGAGACCGCCGACAATCCAGACACCAATCATCCCGCCCGGGATCTTGAAAGGCCGGGGCGTGTCCGGCTGGCTGTACCGCAGTTTGATGAGCGCTGCAAAGACGAGGATGTACACGATACAGAGCAGTTCGACCGTCATCGCTGACAGGATCCAGTAGGCCTGGTTGACGGACGGGAGGAAGACATAGAGGAGCGAGATGACCGAGCCGATCAGTGCCTGGATGAGGAGTACCGCGACCGGCGCACCGTACTTGTTCGTCTTGTTAAAGAGCGGCGGCATGTTCCCGTCTTCGGCAACGATCCCGAGGCCTTTTGCCGGCCCGATCAGCCACGATGCGAGGTTGACAACCCCGCCAAGGGTGATTAGGAGCGCCATGGGCCCGACGAGCCAGGCAATCCCGGCCGCGTCAAAGAAGTACTGGATCGCCTGCATCACACCGGAGGCGAGGTTGAGCTGGTCGGCGGGGATGACGATCGCGATGGCGACTGTCGCAAGGACCGTGCAGATCACGATGATCACGGCCGAGAGTGCCATCGCCCGGGGGAAATCCCTCTGGGGATCTTTTGTCTCCAGCGCGTGGAACCCGGCCATCTCCATGCCGGCAAAGAGGAGGATGACAGTTGCAAAGAACGGCAGGGTCGAGAGGTCGACGCTCGGGATCGTTGCGGCGAGCGAAAACGGCGGGAGGACAATCGTCTGCCCGGACCCGAGCCACCAGAGGCCAAGTGCAATAATGAGGACCGACGGGATGATACTCCCGAGGATCACGCCAATGTTGGAGAATTTCGACGAGGTCTCCTCGCCGAAGTACGCGATGGCTGTAGTGCCCCAGAACACGATCATCATGACAGAAAACATGTACCAGGGGTTACTGGCAAGAGACGGGGTGAGCGCGAACGCGAGCGTCGATGCGGTAAACGAGAGCACGGTCGGGAACCAGACAAGGTTGTTTGACCACTCGCAGAAGAGGGCGGTAAAGCCACCCTTCTCACCGAACGCCCGCTTGACCCACGCGTAGACCCCGCCACCTTCCGGCCAGCCGGTCGCAAGTTCTGCTCCGGCAAGGGAGATGGGGATCAAGAAGAGGACCGCCCCGAGGATGTACCAGCCGATACACGACCACCCGTACACCGCCATCGACGGGAAATTCCTGATACTGAGCACGGCCGCCACGTTGATCATGGCAAGAGCAAAGAGGCCGAGCACCTTTTTTGAGGGAAGACCGTTCGTCTTCCCGGCTGTATCTTCACTCATCGTTTCTTCTCCTTTTTCTTTTCCTTAAGACAGATCATCATGTACTCTCCGTTGACATTCTCGATCCCGTGGGTATCGTGTTCAAAGCCGGGGAAGCGCCGGTCAAACTCCTGCAGGGTGAGGAGATACTGGAGGACCGGGCCACTCTTTTGGCCAGTCCGCTCACCCGGTGCCATGAGGGGGATACCCGGGGGATAGGGAACGATGCCCGTTGCCACGATCCGGTTTGCGGCTTTTGCGACGGGGACCTGTTCCACCTCATCCTTGACCAGCTGCCGGAACGCTTCCGCGTAGGTGACGGCGGGCTCAGGCAGGAGCGAGAACGCTTCCTGGAGCAGGCCGCACATCCTGCGATCTTTTTTAAACGCGTGCATCTCGGCGACAAGTGCCTGCAGTTTCATGCCGCCGTAGCGGTCCGGCCACTTGTCCACAAGGTCCGGGAAGATTTCCCCGAGCGGGGCGTTCTCGTCATATAACCGTTTGAACTCGAAGAGCTCGGTGATAAGCGTTCCCCACTTGCCCTTCGTGATCCCCATCGAGAAGAGGAACAGGATCGAATAATCGCCGGACTTCTCGTTGATGATGCCCCGGGTGTCGAGGAACTTTACCACAACTGCTGCCGGGATCCCCCAGGCAGCGAGCGTGCCGTCTTCGTTGACGCCCGGCGTGAGCACGGTGACCTTGATCGGGTCGAGCATGCAGTAATTGTCCGGCAGGCTGTCAAACCCGTGCCATTTCTCGCCCGGGTGCAGCACCCAGCAGGAAGGGGTGCTCCGGAGCGTTTCGATGGATGTATCGGCAAACGCGACCTTCTTTTTTGTCTTCGGGTCGGTGATCGTTGCCGGCTGCCACATGGGGAACCACCAGTCGGCTTTGGTCTTGCCGGTCCCGACGACTTTCTCGATCCGGGCCATGGTGCGCCGGAACCGGATCGCTTCTTCGATGGACTCGGTCGTGAGCAGCCTTCCTGACGGCCCGTCCATCATTTTTGAGGACACATCGAGTGATGCAATGATCGTGTAGAGCGGGGAGGTGGAGCTGTGCATCATGAACCCCTCGTTGAACCGGGAGTGCTCGATCGGGACCCGGCCGTTTCTGACATGGATCATGGACGCCTGTGAAAGCGCGGCAAGCAGCTTGTGGGTCGACTGGGTGGCAAAGACCGTCGGGCCGTTCTTGTCCCGCACGCCGTCCCGCATGGCAAACCGCTCGCGGTAGAGCGGGTTAAAGCGTGCATAGCCATACCACGCCTCGTCGAAGTGGATGCTGTCGACGCTCTTTCCCAGCAGATCCTCCACTTCTGTTGCATGGTAGCAGAGGCCATCGTAGGTCGAGTTGGTGATGATGGCATGGACCGGTTTTTTGTCAGGCAGGTCTTTTGCGAGCGGGCAGGCAGCAATCTTTGCCTTTATCGCTTTTGGCGTCATCTCGGCCGGGGGGATCGGACCGATGATACCGTACCGGTTCCGGGTCGGGATCATGTACACGGCGACGGAATGCGTCATGGTAAGGGCGTGCTCTGCCGACTTGTGGCAGTTCCGGTCAACGAGGACCACATCATCCTGAGTGACCCGGCCAAAGAAGACGATCTTATTTGCCGTGGACGTACCGTTCGTGACAAAATAGGTCATGTCGGCGCCGAACACTTTTGCCGCGTACCGTTCGGCCTCGCCGACCGGGCCCGAATGGTCAAGAAGCGACCCGAGTTCTCCCACCGAGATGGAAAGATCGGAGCGGAAGAGCTGTTCGCCAAAGAAATTAAAAAACCGCCTTCCCGCCGGTGTCTTCCGGAACGCAGTGCCGCCGGCATGGCCGGGCGTGTGCCAGGAATATTCAAAATCCTTCGAGAACTTTACCAGTTCTCCGAAAAACGGCGGAAGCAGCCGTTCCTGGTACCGTTTTGCCGCCGCCTTGATACGCCCGGCGATAAATTCCGGGGTGTCTTCCATCACGTAGATGTACTCGCTGATCTCCTTGATGACCTCCACCGTGAGCGCGATCGGGGGCTCGCTCGTGGGTGCTGCCATTAAAAAGATGGGGATATCTTCGTTGACGCTGCGGATCTGGCGGAGCAGCGCGAGCGTGTCCTTCTGCGTCTCTGCCGACTGGTTGCCGAGGTTCCAGTTGATAAGGATGCAGCTGACCAAGGGGAGGTTCGCATACGCGGCCCTGGCATCGGCAGACGATGCGACATCGGCGACAACGATGCCAAATTCCTCGAGACCGTGGATGATCCGTTTTATGGCTCTCCCGTGAGGGGTTTCGGTGTGGATCGCATCATCAACTATGGCGACCACGAGACGTTCCTCGGCAGTCATACGGCGCTCCCAGGGAGCCCGTGAATATGCCGCAGATCCTGCGGGTTCTTTCTCCTGCTCATACGCTCCGTTTTGGATATACTTCCATTTAAATAATTTGAAATTATGTCAATGGATCGATACTAAAAATGCCTGTACAAGGAGTACCGGAACCCTGCCATGCACCGGGAGAGTAAGGAATCCGTTCTTCTCTATTTTCATGTTGAAAGAACAACCACCAAAATTCGTATGAGCCAGATCTGGAAGCGGGAGTATCCTTTTTGGCAGCTGCCACCCTCCCTTTATAGCAGGAGGGGGTACCCCCCCATTTGTACAAAGGTGACACCCCCCACTCCCGGGCCACAAGAGGGGGGTGGGGTATCATGCTTTTAAAAAATCAGTCGGGGGTCAGGGTACCTCTCATTTTTGGGAGCGGGGGGGTGCCCCCATGCAAGAAAAGAGGCCCCTACCCCCCCAAGCCATTGGCCGACAAAATATACTTTCAGACGATAACTCCACGCGAAGCAAAGGTTTTGGAAATGCAGGAAAGGGGGGGGTAGGCCTCCTCTTATGCCCGGACAGGGGGGTGGGGGTATCATGCTTTTAAAAAATTGGTCGGGGGGTAGGGGTACCTCCCGGTTTTGGGAGCGGGGGGTACCCCCAATGGTCCGGGAATCGCTTCGGTAAATCCTATTAAAAAATTCTGATGTTTGTAAAGGGAAATTTAGAGAAGTACTGGGAGTTAAAAAATATCGGATAATGAACCGGCAGGATTCAGGACAAATATCGAGCCGCACCCGTCAGGACCAGAGCACAGGCAGAAGTGTCTGTCCTCCCCGTGATCTTCGTCTATTATAACGGTACCTTCCCGCTGGCAGACGGGACATGCGCAAATCTTATGGTGAACCCTTCTTGCCAACGATATTGGTCGCGATATAAAAAGAGGTCGCGGGCCCGGCAGTTTTCGCCGGGTTAGCTGCAGGTTCCCTGCACTCCCGCCTGACTGCCGCTGAGTGTTGTCGAACAGGCACCCGGCTGCGTCGTAAACCCGCAGCAGAGCAGCGACTTTACTGCATCGGGGGTCCGGCCGCCGAAATTAAACTCGCTGACCGTGACGCCGTTTAAGATCAGGGTAGGAGATCCCGTAACCCCGTAGGAATCAGAGAGGTTAAAATCTGCCTGTGCGTACCGGAGTCCACGGGGCGCTTCGCTCATGCACCCGGAAAGTTTCGCAGTATCGACACCCGTACTCTTCACGCAGGCGTCCGATGATGCGGAGTTGAGGAAACAGGAGACGTACTTCCAGTACAGGTCAGGCTGCTCCTCGCGGATGCAGATCTGGCGCAGGTTTTCGGCTGCTTCGGTCGGGCCGTGCATTGACTGGACAGTACCATTCGTGATCCCTCCGATATACCGGACCTTGATGTGGGTAGAGAGAACCGGGAGGTTCTCGGAAATATTGGCAATGAGGGCCTGCATCTGTTTCCCGTACGGGCAGTACGAGACAACGAAGGCTTCCATCACCGGGGTGTCCTGTTTTTTGATGTCGGCACAGGTTTTCGCGGTTGAGGCGACAGAAGCAGCAGTTGTAACCGGTGTCACCTGCGTCCCGGTATTTCCTGAAGATCCCAGGGAGTACGAGGCCGGGAAGAGCAGTTTCCCATCCTTGGTCATGTAGACCTCGATGGTCCGGTTTACCCCGGAGGCCGTAAATGCTGTCGAGATCCGGTATACACCGCTCTCCTCGGTCACGTTATTCAGGCTGATCGTTTCACCCTGGCTGATAAGGTTTGCCCGGATGAAACTGACCGCTGCCTGCGCCGAAGCGTCCGGCCCGGCCAAGGTACTGAAAAGCGGTGAGCCGGCCACCTGGGAAAATCCCCCGGCAAGATCGACTGCAGACAGGACTGCAAAGAGGATGATAAACACGATTGCGATAAATTTCCACGGTTTGTCCATTGATAGGTCACCAGATTTTTTCTCGTATTATAGGATCTCCCGAAGAATTTAAAGACCCTACATTTGATGCAGGCACCCGGGCCCGGACAATCGCGGAAAATCTCCGCCGATGTTTTATTAAAAGAAACACGTTTTTTGTATACTTACAGATATTATATTAAGACTATTTCGGTTCCTTTTTATGCAGACTGAATGAAATTAATACGATTCGCATGAAAATTTGTGGCTGCATCCTGATTTTTTTCCTTTTGCTGTGTACTGGGCCGGTTCTTGCCGATTCGCACCAGTTCACGTTTGTCAATAACTGCGACCAGACCGTATGGGTGAATGTCCAGGGGGGTCCGCCGGGGATCTGCGATAATAATATCGATCCGGCGACCCATAAAAATGTCCAGTGCAGCGCCTGCTCCTCCTGCGCGGATGGCTCCCTGTGCAACACATCAGTCACGACCGGGGCAAGCCTTCCCATGTGTTGCCCGCTCCTGACCGATCTCCCGCGCTGCTGGAACGGCGAGCAGTGTTCCAAGGATGGCTGCTGCCCGCAGATTGCCCAGACCGCCAATACAACCTATCCCTGCCCTGGGATCACCTCGACTGCAACCTGCCAGAATACCAGTATGACCTACGATCAGATCGCAAACCTGAGCGGGTATAACAACCCCGCCTCGGGACACCATCGTGCTGCCTGTAACGGCAGTGTTATCGGGGGCGGGGGCTTTTCACTGGCCGCAAACGGCGGTAGCCAGACATACGATGTCAATGACGGATGGCAGGGAGCCTGGTTTGGCAGGACAAACTGTAACTTCAACGACAAGGGAGAGGGAAACTGTGAAACCGGCGACTGCATATCGGCAGGATGGGGTCACCTGCAGTGCAGCGGTGTGGGATCTTCACCGCCCGCGACAAAAGGTGAGATCAACCTCAACCTTGCTGACGGGATCGATTACTACGATGTCAGCCTGGTGGACGGTTTTAACCTCCCCATGCAGATCGAGCCGACTGATTACAACACGGATTACTCAAACCCGAACGACCCCAACGGGACGTTCACCTGCAAGGCCGCCGGCTGCCTGAATACCTCAACCGTGACCAAGTGCCCGACAAACCTGACCTACAAGCCCAACGGCAACGTGGTCGCATGCCAGGACGACTGCAATGTTGCAACGGCCCTGCATGTCTCCAACCCTGCAATGTACTCGACTGCCGTGGTCAATGCGTACTGCTGCCCGGATTCGGAATACTGTTCCCCCATCAATCCCTGTCGTGAGGGAAGCACCTGCAAGGCGTGGCTGACAGCACCGGGAACCTGCAAGAACTGCTCGGCATATACCGGGCTTTATCCCAACGGGTACCCCACCTTCACGGATCTGCCCAACTCCGCGATCTTCTTCCACGCCTCCTGCCCGAACGCGTACAGTTTCACCTACGATGACGCCGCGGCCAGTTATGTATGCAACAGCACTCCTGCGACCGGACTTCGGACAAAATACACAGTAACGTTCTGTTCGCCCTCATTCCATCTGACACCCACACCGACCCCCACCAGCGACAGCAGCGATTCCGGTGGTGACACTGGGAGTGCCGGCCCATCTGGTTCAACAGTAGCTTCAGCACCCGCCTCAAATGCCGCAGGAACCGTGTCCCTCTTGTTTAACCAGCAGCCGACAGGTAACTCCCCGGTCGGGGTCAGCAAGGTGCAGATCTCAACGGGAACGCGAACAGAATCCTTTGCCGTGACCGCCCAGCCGGTAGCTCTGGGAGATGCAATGCAGGTCAAGGGTCATCCGGCCGCAGGATACCTGCAGATCTCGCCGGTTGGTGTTCCCGACGGTACCATCACGTCAGGTACCATCACATTTGTCGTGAGCGGAACCTGGCTCACCGCAAATAACGTTGCCCCCGCAAATGTCGAACTGATGAGGTACAACGATAAACAGTGGAATGCACTGCCGACGACCTTTGTGAGCCAGTCGGGGGATAATTATTATTTCAGCGCGGTAACACCAGGTTTCTCGTACTTCGCGATCACCGTAAAGTCGCAGGGTAGTACAGCAGCCAACGTAACAATTGCAGAGACTGTAGCAAGAGTTACCTCCCTGCCCTTAACAACCACAACCGTCGGGGGAGTCCGCAGTATTTCCACCACGATCCCGGTGACCGGGACACCGGTTGTTACACAGACCACGATGCCTGCGCCGGTTTCGTTCTTCCCGGACATGACCATCGGCATTGCGATTGCAGCCCTTGTCATCATCGTCATCGCGGCATTCCTTGTCCGGCGCTGGTGGATCCGGCGGCAGAACCCGGCGCTCTCCAGGAAACTGGACTAAATCTATGACCGGGGCCGCTCATCTTCGGCAGCTCTCCGCGTGGGTCCGGTGGGAACCGGACCCGGATACCGCGGTTGCCGTACTCTCGGCAATCGCCATGATCCCGCTGTACTACCTTTCGGTCCACCTGACCGGCTGGCCGGGGACTGCCACCCTCTTTATCCAGATGGTGCTCCTCGGTGTGGTGTTCCCGGTCTGGTGGCTGGTGTGGCACCGGAAGAAGACGCTCGCCGACCTCGGGATCACCCGGGTGCATACGGCGGCAAGCATTGTGGCAGGGATCGTCCTTGCCATTCTCTTCTATCACAAGCTCCTTATCTGGGTATCAGGACCGGCCGTCATTCCCCAGCTGCTCGTGAACGCGTGCATGTTCTGGGAGCCGTTTTTTGTCTTCGGCTGGCTCTTCTTGTGCTTTTACCGGGCATTCGGAATCGTTCCCGGCATTCTTTTTACCTCGCTTGCGTTTGCCGCCTACCACCTCGGCACCTACCCGGCAGAGGGTCTCGTGATGCTTCTTATCGTGGGACTCCTCTTTGGCTGCATTTTCTGCACGACACAAAATATCCTCATCCTCTGGCCGTTTTCGTGGACGGTCTCCTCCGGTATCGGGACGGCGATGGGGGGCATGGTGTTCGGGTGGAGAGATGTGGCGGTATCGGCAATAGTGCTTGTCATCTCCTTAGCGTTTATCGCGTATACCGCACATGCCGGGCCGGGGCACGAGTCGGGCACATGATACCCCGGGGTGGCAAAACAGGCTTGGCCGGCCCGGCCTGAAACGGCGCCGTTCATCAACAACCAGCCGGGGGATTTTCACCAGATTCTTTTTTTGTTCGTTTACCGGCTCTACCCGGCCCTGTCCCTCCGGATAGTCCTCCGGAAAAGCCGTACCAAAGGCAGGCGACAATATATAAAATCGTATTATGGTGCCGGTGAAAATTACCTCCACGGGTATCCAGATTTATGCCAGCACCATACATCCATTCTTTATCTTACGGCGTCGGTGACTGTTCGAATCAGGAATATCCGGAACGAAACGGTCAGTATTATGCAGATTGTCAAATCCGCGAGACGCACACTTACAGCAGCCATCCTTACGGCAGGGCTCGCGTACCCGGCCTGTGCCGCTGTCTGTCCCAAAGGGATCGGGGGCTGCACGTCCCCGGGCCGGTGCTTCCTCTTTGTCGATGCCGATGGGAATTCCCTCTGCGATTATACGGCACGGACCAGCTCACAGGCAACGACGACCACCGCACCCATCCAGACACAGTCCGCGACCACGGGTGCAGCAACCCCGGCCCCGGCTACCACCGCGTCCGCAGTACAGAATACCTCCTCCGGGGGATTCCTGGATACGATCCACCTGTCCGTTCCCGTAATGGAAATTATCCTCTTCCTGGTCTTTGCCGGGATACTTTTCGCGCTCGTGAGGACCGGGATCCTCGTGATCAGGATCCGGAACACACTTCCTGCCCTCGCCTTCTCATCCCTCTTTGCGCTCGGGCTCTCTCTCGTCGCAACATCCCTTCTTGCAGGGGACACCGGTTCAGGGACCGTGTATGCCCTCGTCTACATGGGGGCCGGGACGCTGCTCGCCGCGTACCTCTGGCAGACGGGCGTGATGACACGGAAGACTGTGCTTCTCGCCGCAGTCATGAGCACGCTCGCCGGTTTTGTCTTTGTGGCGCCGATCATGCCGCTGGAACTCGGGGGGATCGTGAGCGTAGTGACCGGTGCATCGGCCCTGAACGTGGGAATCGTCGTGATCTGCGCTGTCGTCATCCTCGCGCTGCTGTTTGGCAGGACGTTCTGCGGCACCATCTGCCCGGTGGGGTCCCTGCAGGAGCTGGCCTCTGCCGTACCGGGGAAAAAGATAGTGATCCGGCGCACGGGAATTCTCGAACTGATCCGACTTTGTGTATTTATCACAACCGTCATCGCGGCCGTGTACCTCATCGACCTGATGGAATACACCGGGCTGTACGACCTCTTCTCCCTCACGCTCTCCACCATGCTGGTGGTTGCTGCCGGTCTTGTCCTGCTGTCGGTATTCGTGTACCGCCCGGTCTGCCGGATCCTCTGCCCGTTCGGTGTCCTCTTCTCAATCTTCGCAGAGTTCAGCTGGTTCCGGCTTCGGCGCTCGGCGACCTGTATCAACTGCAAAAAATGCGAGAAGGCCTGCCCCGCTTCCACGGCAGGCAGGTTTGCCTCAAAAAGGGAGTGCTATCTCTGCGGCCGGTGTACCGGTGCCTGTCCCGTTGAAACGGCACTCAACTACCGGGACTGACCTCCCGCCAGGTAATCCTTGCGATCAGGCCGGGCCTTCGCAGATATCGGGGCCCGGGAAAAATTCCGGCGCGTGATAGGTGACGGGGCGGAAACCTTCACATGCCATCACACGCCACATACTCCTTTAAGAGATCATGATCCCCGCCACCGTCACCCGGTCCAGGCCCGGTTCGAAGTATGAAAGACATAGTACAGGAAGGATGCCCGGATGACCGGTGAGATGGATAAGAAACTGGAGGGGCTCTCAAAGTATATCGTCACGAGCCCTTCGTGGGCAAAGTCGCTGGTCATTATCATCATCCTCTCTTCCTGCGTCGAGATCATGGCGATGCTCGGGAGCGGAAAATCCCTTATCCACCCCACCCTCTTCCCGGTCGCCGCCTACCTCGTCCCGGCACTTGCCGCCCTTGCCCTGACGCCCTGGCTTGCCCGCCGGTTCTCCGGGAAACTCACATACGAATGGTCAGGGCTCACGGCCGCGATCGGCCTTGTCATCTCGCTCTTTGTCTCCCTCTCGCCCATCCTGCTCTTCCGGTTCTCGTTCCCGCTCTTCTTTGCGGTCTCGCTCGCATTTGTCTTCGCGTTCCGGATGCTCCTCCTCGCCGCTGTCGTCGACTATCACCTCCGAAGAGTCGTCGTCCCGGCGCTCCTCCATTCAGGGATCGCGGTCGCGGGAGCGGCACCGTTCCTCGGCCTTGTATTCGTGCAGCTCTCCATCCTCCTCCACATCAGCTTCGCGGTCGGCGTCCTCCTCTTCATCATCGTGATCGAACGCCCGATGAAGGCAAACTTCAAAGTCGGGCCCCTTGAACTTGCAAACGCGTTTCTCGCCCACCTCTCCGAGGGCAGCCACAAGCTCGACGACTTTTTCAGGAGCATTGGGGAAAGCGTGGTCGTGCCCGAGGTCTCGCTCATAATAGAGCGGGAGGGAAAAGAGGAGATCTTTGTCACGGTGCCAAACGTCCACCCCGGCCCGCTTGGGGAGGTCGGGGGGAGCAACCTGCCGAAGATCCTCCACGGGATGATCGGCAACTCATCGATGGTCTTCCACGGTTCTGCCTCGCACGATTTCAACCCGGTCGATGAGGTCGAGGTACGAAAAGTCGGCGATGCCGTCATTGCAGCCCGGCCGGTTGCCTGCACGAACACCGGCTGCACGCGGTCGGCACGGTACCGGTGCGGGTCGGTGGACGTGCTCGCGCAGGCGTTCGGGGACACGGTCATCGCGATTGGGACCCGGTCACCGCTCGTCACCGAGGATCTTGAATTTTCTGTCGGGTTTGCCCTCATGAAAGCGGGCGAGAAATATTTCCGGCACGTCGCTTTTGTCGATGCCCACAACTGCATGGACTCGATAGAGGACGGGGTTCACCCGGGAACGGAGCTCGCGATGGAGTACACCGGCGCCGTTGATACGGCGTTTGCCGCCACCGCACAGCAGGAGCAGGTCAGGTTCTCGGCCGGTTACGCGGCCCGTAAATTCCCGTACACCCGGCAGGACGGGTTTGGCGACCTCGGCGTCCAGGTGCTTGTCATCAATGCCGGCGGACAGAAGACCGCGTACGTCCTCTTTGACGGCAACAACATGCAGACCGGCGCCCGCGACGAGATCAGGCGGCGCCTGCTCGCCCGGGTGGACGAGTGCGAGGTCACGACGACCGATACCCATGTGGTGAACACCGTCTCCGGCAGAAACCAGGTGGGGCTCCGGGTCAAGGTCGACGACTTCTACCCGCTCGTTGAAGAGGCGGTGATCGATGCTCTTGCCGATACCGCTCCCGCCCGGACTGCCGGCGCAACCGCGTGGTGTAAGGGGATCGTGGTCTTTGGTTCGCAGCGGATCTCCCAGCTCGCCTCCACGGTAAACGGGATGATGGGATTTTTACTCCCTGTCGCGCTCATCCTTCTCATCGGAGCATTCCTCACGACCGCGATGGCGTATTTCCTGCTCGTGTATTAGGTTACGATTATACCGGGCTTACGTGGGATAACTGATTTGATATTTGATTCTTAAAGTACGGAACAAGGACGTTTTTTTAACCATGACAGAACACACGAATCTTTACCCGGTATCGGATACCGCGGCACTTGTCATGCTCTGGGCCCAGGAGTACTATGAGACAAAGCCCGTGATCGGTACCTATCTTTCGAGGCTTGACCTGTCCCGGGGCAGGCCGCTCGTGGAACGCTATAACAGCATCTGTCCCTGGTACCCTGAAGTGATCATCAACCGGAAGCATTTTATCAAAAACACGGTTGAAGAACTGATGAGGAACGATGCGAAACGGACGATCATCGTCAACTTAGGTGCCGGGTTCTCCCCGCTCGCTCTTGAGCTGTCGCCGCTGCTGTGCGACCGTGTCCGCTTCATCGAGATCGATATGAGTAATATGAGCCACAAGCACGAGCTCTATTCCGAACTGGTCCCGGACCGGTGCGGTTTTATCTCCTGCATCGAAGCGGATATTTCCGATACGGCCTTCCTGACTGAAACACTGAGAAAAGAGATGGGGGATCCGGCACGCACGAGGCTTATCGTAGTCATGGAAGGGCTCACCTATTATATCGGAAAACCGGCGATGGAGCGGGTTCTTGAATGCCTGTCACATCTTGCCCCGGATCTTGCTATCATTTTCGAGCATCTCAAACCGTGCAGGCTGGTAAGCGAAGACCGGCGTTTCATCCCGTACGGGATCTTCTCCCATGTCCGGGACTATACCTCTCTTGACCGGATGACCACCTATTCCGAGGATGAGATCCGTGCGATGCTGGGCCCGGGATTTTCCTGCAACTATTGCGATATGGATACGATGGAGACAGAAAGGACCGGATCCCGCAGGTACTTCCCGGCTCCCGATTCCGGCTGGCTCTCGTGTGCAGTCGCGGTGCGCAGGCCAGTCACGCGATAACGGTCTTTTTTATAGTCAAATCCGGAGAGGGACCAAAATCATTTCAAGCACGATCATCACAAAAACGGGGCCTCATTAGCCTGGCGGAGGTGTGTTCTCCGGATTGCCCCGGCCCCCCCCCCAATTTTTTGGGGTTTAGTCCAAAAAAACGCCCGCAAAACCGTCCGATTTAAAGTGGTAAAAATCCGGCGGGTTTTGAGCCGTTAATCACCCAAAAACGCCCGAATTACGCCCCATATAATGCCTTTTACCGCACTATAGCAGCCCTGTAGCGGCCATCGTTTTTGCCATCAACAGAAAACCCATCCGGGTCAGGTTTCGGGCCTTAAAACAGCAATATGAGGTCGTTTTAATTCGTCCGTTTTTGAAAATAAGCCATATCTGGGGACTTTCTGAAACGGAGCCCGATACGGGCTTATTTTTGGAGTGTCAGACGCCAATCGGGGGCCGGAATAAGCCCGGATTGGATGAGGAGGAATGTGAATACCGGTGTTCCCGCTATCCGCTTCGCAGGGGAACCCCGGTTTTTATCGCATCCTGTGACACGGTACCGGAAGTGCGAATCGCATAGCGTCCTTCCGGCACATGGAGTTCAAACCGCACACCTTTGCCGGCTTTTCCGGTTTCACTGATGGTGATGCCGGTAATCGCGAGGATCTCCCGGACAAAGAACAACCCGAGACCGCTGTTCTTTCCGTAGCCCTCCCGGAATATCGATTCTTTTTCGTTTTCAGGTATACCGGCCCCGTTATCCTCGTAGACGATCATAAACCCGGTGCCGGTTTTTTCATAGGAGCACGAGATCTCTGTGACATCCGGGCTGTGCATCAGGGAATTTTCGATAAGGTTTGCAAAAACCTGCTCAAGCAGTGGATCGGCATAGACATCAAGCCCTTTGAGGTGATTGCCGCACCGCACATTTTTGATATCTCCGTGAGTGTGGGTAAACGCCATGCCGAAACAATCGGAAACCTTGTGCCAGAGCGGTGCTTTTACCCCCAGGTCCTGGTAGTGCCGGGTGGATTCGATCTGCCGGCGTATTGCCTCTGCCGTGGACTCGATCCGGTCGATACGTTGTGAAACGGAGGGCGTGTGAGCTTCGGTTTTGATCAGGTCAAGGTAGGAATTCAGGGCGGTAAGCTTGTTGAGGATGCCATGACGGGTCACCGCACTCATGAGGTTGAGCTTCCGGTTTGCCTGCATGAGTGCCGCTTCAAGCTGCTTATAGGCAGACACATCGTGAATGACAGACAGTGCACCTGAAATATTCCCTTCATGATCGTAGAGAGGGGATGCCTTGATCCATACATCCATTATCCTGCCATCGGGGAATGTCGCGTGCGATTCGGAGATAAGCGTCGTCCCTTCGGTTTTCTGGACATGTTCGTAAGGGGACTGTTGCGGAGTGCCCGGGTGGAGGATAAGATCAACCAGAGCGGGAATCCGTTTGCCGTAGAAGGGGACCGCGTACTCATGATCGGACTTGCCGATCATGTCTCCCGGGGAAACACCGGTCATTACTTCTGCGGCCTTGTTCCATACGATCACCTTTCCCGCAGCATCGATCGCATACATCGCGTCGGGCATAAAGTCGATAATGTACTGCAGTATTCTCTGCGAATCAAGCAGAGCATCTTCCGCCTTCTTCTGCTCGGTAACATCCCGTGCAACTGACTGGTACTCGATCACCTTCCCCTTGTCATCGAAGATTGCCCGGTCATTGCACCGCACCCAGCGGGTCGATCCGTCTGCCATGGTAATACGCTGCGTCATGCACCCGTTGGGATTATCCGGCGTGAGGGATTGCAGGTAATTTTTGGTTACAGCCAGATCTTCCGTTGAAATATTCGGGATGAACTTTTTTCCGATCACTTCCTCCTTTTTCTTCCCGACAAGGGTGCAATAGGCGGCATTGGCAAAGACATGTGTGCCGTCGGGCTTAAAACGGCAGATGGCTTCGGACTGATTTTCGACAACGTCCCGGTACCGCTCATCGCTTTTTTTGAGTTCATCCTCGATTTTGCGTCGTTGAACTGCCTGGATCAGCATGTTCCTGAGCTCGGCAAACTGCGCTTTGGGATCCCCTCCTTTCTGGAGATAATAATCAGCGCCGTTGTTGAGCGCGTCAATGACCACTTCTTCCCTGCCCCTGCCGGTAAACAGGATAAATGGAGTTTTTTGCCGGTAGTCGCTGCGGATATGCCTGAGAAGCGAGATGCCATTCATCTCCGGCATCTGGTAATCGGAGATAATGGCATCGTACCGGCCGGTTCTGGCCTTGTCAAGCGCGTCATTTGCCGAGAGATCCGTTTCGATGGCGATATCATGGGACCGTTCAAGAAAAAGTTTCCCGATTTCAAGAAGCGCCGGTTCATCATCGACGTACAATGCACGTATCATATTTTTTCACACCTGGATCGTCCGTTATTGTACCTGATTTTGTTATTTTGCCTTAACCGACGCTGAAATTTCAGGATTTAATGCAATCGACATCTTTGAGGATCTGGCGGATGCCAATCCAGACAATTAAGTCAGAGACATCCTTGTCGTGAACCCGGACTTTTTTCCGGATGATTCCCATGATTGCTGCATCGTCGTTATAGAGCGATGCAGACGAGCGATCGACATCCGCATGATCGAATGTTGAAACGGAGAGGACATCGTCGACAATGATCCCCATCTTGACGCCGGTCAGTTTTTCATCAAGGACAATAATCCGCCGGTTGTCCTCGCCTGAACCGTTTTTTCCCAGAGCGACATTGAGCCGTTCCTTGAGATCGATAATGGTCGTGATCTCGCCCCGCAGATCGATGATGCCTTTGATGTAGGCCGGGGTGTTTGGCAGCCGGGTGATCGTTGTATAGTCTACGACTTCCTTGACATCGTAGAGATCGATTGCATAGTGTTCTTTACCCAGAAGGAACTCCACAACCTGGATCGTTTCCGGCATGTTTGCCGGGGCATTGGGCGTTGCCGATGCCCGGCGGGTGCTGTCATCCTGGCGGTTTTCTGCTGGCATGTGACATCCCTCCTACACAGAAAATTTTGTCATTTCAGCGTTGAGGTTTGCAACAACCTTGTTGACATCCCCCATCGCCTGATTGATCTCTTCAATGGACGCAAGCGACTCTTCGGTTGCCGCAGCGGTATCTGATGATTCCTTTTCGGTTTCTTCAAAGAGCCGTGTTACTTCGGTGACACTTGCGGTAATCTCTTCGGTGGTTGCAGCCTGTTCCTCGGATGCAGCGGCTACTTCCTCGGTGTTTCTTGAAACCTGTTCGATCGATTCTACGATCTGGTCGAACACCTTGATAGTGTCCTCAACATCCTTACTACCGGTACTGACCTCCTTTGTCGCAGCGGTAACCGCTTCGGCCGCATGGTTCGACCGCTTCTGGAGATCCCCGATCATGGTCTCGATGTTTTCTGCCGATGTCCGGGATTCCTGTGCGAGAGATTTTACTTCAGCCGCGACAACCGCAAATCCCCGTCCGGCGTCTCCAGCGCGTGCAGCTTCAATGGCGGCATTGAGGGCGAGCAGGTTTGTCTGGTTTGCGAGGTCCCGGATAATACCGACAATCTTACCGATCTCGCTCATCTTTGCGCTGATCTCCGTGATGCTCGTATTCACCACGGATGTCGCGTCGTTGATCCGACCCATGCTGTCGTTTGCCTTGCGGGAAAGTCCGACGCCGTTAGTACTAAGGTCCTTGGTCTTTTTGGCAAGCGTGGAGACATTTTCCATGTTCGTGGTAATCTCTTCGACCGCGGCAGCGAGGTCTTCCATCGCTTTTGATACCTGCGATATGCCATTGCTTCCTTTTTCCATGTTCTCATGGACATGTGTTGTGTTCTGCGCGATGGCTTCAGAGCCCTTGGACATCTGGGAAAGCCCCGTGGCGGTCTCTTCTGCTTCCCGTGACAGGTTCTTTACCTGCACGTTCACCAGGTTAATCGCTTCGGAAACTTCCGTACCAACCTTGTTTAATGAGGTAATGAGCTCGACAAAATCCCCGGACAGGTTCGTGGTGCTGTCGATATGAGCGGTAAAGTCATACTTCGCGTACGCATCCGCTACCCGGGTAATCTCGGATACTGCTACCGAGACATTGCTCCCGATGTCGTTTAAGGCATTGCGGAATTTTGCAAAATCCCCCGAGACATGGACATTCTCATCCATGCGTGCGGAGAAATTCCCTTTGGAGAGTTCGTGGGAAACCCGCATGCCTTCATTGAGGGGGAGCGTGATCGCGTCAAGGGTACTGTTGAATCCTTCGATGATCGTCCGGAACTCTCCCTGGTGCTGGGTCGCGTCTGCCCGTACCGAGAGCCCGCCCTCTTTTGCGGCGGCAGACAGCATGTTCACGTCCGTGATCATGGCAGAGACGGCGGTCATCATCCGGGTAAATGCCGGTATCATCTCATCGTTATCGCATCTCCTCTTGATCTTTTCAAATTCCACCAGGTCGCCGATATTACCGACGGCGATGTGGTTTGCCGTTGCCTGCAGGTGGAGGAGACGTTCCTGCACGATGTTTACTTCGCGTGCCACGTCTCCAAGAGTGCCGGAATAGGTTCCTTTGACCGTGGTGGTAAAATCGTTTAACGAAATCTTCCTGAAGACGGTTTGTATCTCGGAAAGACCGTTGTTCATCTCATTATGCTGGAGTAACTGCTCACGTATCTGGTTGAGGGCGGAGATATCTCCGTGTTCAGCGCTTTTAAAGAGATCAAGAATCTCCTGTTTTTCCATACGTATCGCCTGATGTTGGTTGGTTTGTATTTGATCCGGCAATGCGCCGGGTTTCTCCGGGTGGACCGGTAACGTTCATGGGGTTGATGAAAATGCAACGAAAGAAAATGGGTCATAGGGAGAAATCCCGCCCGTATAACCGCTTTCCCGCATTCTGGTACAGTATGGAAAGTCAAAAGTCAATAATCGCAGATATGGCGCGGTATTTAAGACTGGCGATAAACTGTGCACATGAATGGCAGACAATGGCCGCAATGTTCATATTGTCAACCCGGCAAAAACTTTTTATTGGAAACCTGTATTTTTTATGACTCACTATGACGATGAGATCGTACTCATCAAAGATCTCCTGAGAACGCATCCAAAAGGCATGACCATCAGTGAAGTCGCGGATGCGTTGTCCCTCAACCGGGTATCCACGGCACGGTACCTTGAGAGTCTCCGGTTTTCCGGGCAGGCCGAGATGCGACAGTTCGGGCAGGCAAAGATCTACATGCCGGGCTCACGGCTCCCGCTTTCTTCAGTTCTCAACCTGTCTTCTTCACCTATGGTGATTATCGATCGGGAACTGTTTGTGCGGGAAGTAAACGACGCACTTCTCCGGATGTTTTCCCTGAAACGCGAGGATATACTTGGCCATAGTATGCTCCAGTCAAAATTATCTGCAAGTTTTTCCGGCACGTTTGCGGAGATGATAAAACCGGTCATGGACGGCAAGGAATATACGACGGAAAAATCCTTTGAGCGGAACGGGAAAAAATACAGTTTCATTGTCAGGATGGTTCCTGTCGTTGATGAGAACGGGCAGTCCTGTGCCACGATTGTATTTGAAGACATAACAGAGATCAAACAATACCAGCAGCACCTTGAATCGATGGTAGACCAGCGCACAAAAGAATTGCAGGAAATAAACGAACTCCTGAAAACGGAGATGGAGGGACACCGGAGGGCAAAAGATGCAATCCAGATTAGCCGGCAGAAGTACCGGGCCCTTGTTGAAGATATGCCGGCCTATATATGCAATTACGAACCGGACGGAACGTTTACGTTTGTGAATGAGAACTTCTGTGCGTTTATACAGAAAGATGCCGGCGATCTGATCGGGACGTTGGTATTCCCGCTGATCTCTCCGGAAAGCCAGGCCATTGTCAAAGATGCGCTCAAAAAAATCGGCCATGAATATTCAGCAGAGACCATAACGCTCGAATTTCCCGGTAAGGAAGGCACGACGATCTGGCACCAGTGGACGATCCGGGCATTCTATGACAAGCGGGGAAAAATTACCGAGTACCAGTCGATTGGTATCGATATCACGGATCGTATCGCGACCGAAACGAAACTTGCAGAGGAAGAGAAGAAACTCGACGCGATTATCCGGGGATCCCCCCTGCCCCAGCTGGTGATCGATAAGGATCACCGTATCGTATCATGGAATACGGCAATGGAACATTTCTCCGGGCTGCGGGCAGACCAGATGATCGGCGCGATGACATTCGGTAACATCTTTTACGATCAGGATCGACCGCTGCTTGCCGATCTTATCATTGACGAGAAATTCGATGAGATCAAGCGGTTTTTCCCGGAGAACTGCAAAAAATCCTCGTATCTTGTGGATACCTGGGAAGGCATCACCTTCTCAAAGATTCATCCCGGAGAGGGGAACTGGGTTTTCTTTACAGCAGCGGCAATACGGGATGAAAACGGTATCATTACCCACGTGGTAGAGACCATGGAAGATCTGGTAGGGTACCATACGCAAAATGGCACGTCATTTGTCGTCCGGTCGCTGTATCCGATGATCGACAAGGATGCCCTTCGCTAAACTACTAAAATAGCGCAATCCGGAATGTACATTTATACCCGGGTCGTGCGATCCCGGTCCGGCATCGGGACCGGGATGACGATCCCACGTACGGTCGCGAACCTGAACCGTGTCAATGCCTTTTTCATTAAGGACCTTGTCCGTGTTTATCCTTCCAGGGCCTCCCGGATCTCCTTTTCGCGGAACCCGAGGATGGCTTGCCTGTTGTCGATCACAATCGTGGGAAACGCCCCGTTGGGACTCCATTTCTCCAGGACATCCAGTGCATCGCTCTGCTCTTTTCCGGTAAGCAGATCGACATAATCGTAGTCGAACGCAACACCGAGTTGTTCCAGGAGTTCCTTTGTTTTGTGGCACCACTGGCAGGTAGAGAGCGCAAACAGCCTGACGCTTCCCTTGTCTTTTCCGTTCACATGGGTTGGCATGACAGTATTCCTCCGATACCAAAATCGCCGCACCACCGGGTTTTTTTCGTCTAGGGGATACCCCCGGCAAAAGGTATGGATTTTCCCGGCAGCGCAACGGGTACCGGTTCACACCAGTGCCGGCACAAAGACTGCCACAAGCGAGAGCTCTTCGTCGCCGGCGCTCACCGTGTGGTGGTTTTTGGGCGGCGTTGCAAATGACTGGCCGGGCTGGATCGTAACCTCCTTGTCGCCCAAAAGGAACGTGCCTTTGCCGCGGAGGATCATGTTCCATTCCCACTGTGTCTCGTGGTCGTGGTCGGATACTTCACGATTTTTCTCGATGCGGACAAGGTGGTAGCTGAACTTCCCGCCGGTCTCCTTGCCCGTGACAAGATCTTTTAAAAAGACCCCGTTCGATCCGGGAAGGGAGTACCAGGGCCGGTCCGCCGCGTCGATCTCCTTATCCGGGTAGATCACGGCGCCGAGCTCGAAGAGTGCTGCGAGGTTTCTGTTTTCC